>Ga0209603_1003405_pt1 | contig 13793 bp, 6 predicted proteins | sample COGITO_mtgs_1206_FD_184812 | JGI IMG/M metagenome (GOLD analysis project Ga0209603, IMG submission 184812) | Pelagic marine microbial communities from North Sea - COGITO_mtgs_120607 (SPAdes) (version 2) | ecosystem: Environmental > Aquatic > Marine > Epipelagic ... | reverse complement strand
ACGCCACATACAGGTGCCTTGTTATTTTTTGAGCATAACTCTTCAACTGTATTGGTTAAGTCAATGCGATTAGACGCATCTTCTTCAATAGTGGCAATGTCATTTGCTGGTAACATATGGAAATGAGTAACACCTGCATCTGTTAATTCTGACAAGTACGTCATTGCATCAGAACCGGACTCAGTAAAGGCTTTATATTTACCACGATTAGCAACCGTCGTATTTTCATCACGAATACTAAAGTCTCTGATATGAGCTTCTAGTAAAACGCCCTGCTCAGGATATTCAACGGTAGGAGCAACGTGTCCAACCCAACCTGCAGGGTATAAATCAGCGTCGGTCATATTCACAAACTGAGAGTAGCGACCATTAGTCGATGTATTCACTGAATAAGGGTCTGTTGACCACAAAGTTTCAACTTGCTTTGTTAAAGGGTGATAAACCTTAGTTGATAATCGGTAATACAAACGGTCGTAACTCATTGAGCTATCGGTTTCAAAATGCCAAATACCGGTTTCAATATTTTCAGTCATTGCATGCGATTCAACTAGCTCTTTGTTGGCATTAAATACGTCTAGTTTTAACTCTTGCGAACTTGGCGCCCAAACATTGAGCTCAATATTACCACTGGCATTATAAAATAGGCCTAAGCGCTGCTCATCAGCATCATCGCTGCCTGATGTGTAAATATCGTCAAAGGCTTTTGCAAACTGAACATAAGTCGCAGACTCAGGCTCGTCATTGCTATCAAATGAAGCAAGTACTAACTGACTTTTTACTAACTCTTGTTGTTGTGCGTCAGTTGCACTAAACGAGTAGGCTTGCCACGTTGATAAGTGTGGAACTACTTCCTCAAGGCTTTCAGGGAAGTCTACTTTCGTTAACGTTAGGCTATTAGTAGTAGAAAAGCTGTTATCTAAACTGCCGTCCATTGACCACAATAGTTTTACATTATCGCTGGTGCCATTCCAAAAAATGGTATTTTCATTGACCCAATGAGCTGACGCGTTTTGAATTTGAAAAGGAGCTTCCAAAGACACATCTTCAGGCGCGGTAAATACACCTACACCAGAAACAACAAATGACCACCTATCATCTTCTAAAGCTAGCTTTTGATCCGTATCAGGATCTTTATTATCGCCATTATGAATAATGAAGTTGGCGCAAGTTGCGCCGGCCTTTGTATCAAATAACCAAACCGCACCATAGTTTTCATCTGTATCCGTTGGCGCTAATCCGGCAGTCCATTCAGTACCTGTAGCTCCAGTAGAGCCCGGTGATTCAAATTGAGCGTACCCATCGCAAGTCTCATCATTCCAAGCGTGCAGAGCAAACCCAGTGTAGTCACCATCATCACGGTAATAATAAATAGCACCCTGTGAGTCTGTTGGTTTTAGAGATGGAGCAGGAACGTTTACTACGGCTTCAGTCACAGTAACAGCTACTGTTAATGACACAGACTTGCTCGGAGAGCCGTCATCTGTCGCCGTTATCGTCATTTGATAATTAGCGGAATCACTTGCCAACAATTTAGATGTGTCAGTAACGCTGACAACACCTGTGTTGGCATCAATGGTGAAAGCAGCCTTAGGATCAACAAGCGCATAAGTAATGGTATCACCGTCCGCGTCGTTAGCAGCGGCAGTATAAACAACCGTGCTATTCGCTATGCCCTGTTCAACACTTAATGACGCAAGAGAAGTAAATACTGGGGCTGAGTTTTCAGGCTCAACGGTTGGAGTAATACAGGCATTTTTTGCATCGTTTAAAACTTTAGGTGCCGTACACTGTAATGGGGAGACATCGTCGCTGCCGCCTCCACCGCCGCAAGCGGTTAATGCAACTGACACTGCCGAAAGCAGCATAGTGCGATTGAGCCATGACTTATTTGACATTTTGTATTCCTGTTGAATTTATTCTTTATTATTATTTAGTAGGCGTATCTATTTTTATTGCCCTACTATAAAAAGAACGAGGTCAACTATCTGTTGAATACGTATGTAAATTATTTATTTGCGTTGAGTGCCTTTTCCAGCTCGTTGAGGTTATCAGCCACTACTTTATTTTTAGGATCTATCTTTTTAACTTCCAAAAGCCAGTGCTTAGCTTGCTTCAGATTCTTAAGTTCTGCATTCGCATGTGCCATGGCCAACATCGCATTAATATAGTTTGGCTTATGTTTTAATGAACGACTCAAATAGCGAATGGCCTGCGCCGATTGTTTACTAAAAATCAAAGCGCTGCCGGCTTGAAAAGCAAACTCCGCATTATAAGGCATAGCGTCTGACATCAATTTTGCAGCCTTTGCCAACTGTTTAGGTTGCTTGTTTTTATTGGCTAGCTCAAGCTCTGCTTGTGCCACATCAAGCCAACTTATTTTATTTTGAACCATCTTTAAGCCCATTCGTTCTGCCGCATTCGTTACTGGTGGTAAGCGCTTAGAAGTAGGCTCTGAAGTAAATGGATAATCCGCCATTAAACCCGCAATGGCTGCATGACCTTTATATATTTCCGCATCAAAAATTGGCAACTCACTTTGCGCTGCAAAACGCCCTACTTTATTAACTACCTTTGGTAGCTGAGGCGAAGTAACTAACGATTCATAAAACGTATTGGAAATCTCAAAATACCCTTTAATGGTTGGGTGCAAATGTTCTAGCATTAGGCTTCTACCAATAATGCCGTGCTCTGCCACCTTGGTTAAATTGCGCTCTGCATCTACTAAGGTGACATTTTCATCCGCCGCTAATTGCCTAATTATCTGGTTCATTTCAAGCGGTGCTCTAAATCTCAGTAAGTCATGCTGGCGAGCCAACTCAAAATTCAATTTTGCTTTACTAAACTGTTTTTGGCTTAGTTGCGCTTTTCCAAGTAAAAAGTATGCTTGAGCGCTGCTGTATTTAGTCGCTTGTTTTTCAATAATACTTTGCTCAATAGCCGACCACTGCTCAGGCGACTTGCGCAACATTGGTAAAAACTCGTCCTCAATATGCGTTGACTCAAATGGTGGTTGGTCTGCTAAATTACTGGCGATAGTACTCAAAAACACAGGTATTCCCGCTCGCTTATATTTATCTAATAGCAATGTCATGTTGCCATTAAACTGTTCAAGACCAGCACTAAATAACGGATTATTAATATCGATATTGCGATGTTTTGCCACTTTCGCCATTACCGTCCGTGATTGTCTATCGGCACTGTTTTTTATGTCGTTGTTGGCACTCGTTAAGCCGTCGTAAGCACTTTGCATTAATTGAAATAATCGAAGATTTTTAAGTTTAAGAAACATCAAATTCGCACTTCTTGAACTGTACGCCGAATAAGTAGAGCCTACGCCCATGATGCCTAAAAACTCGTTGTGTCCCGCGTAAATAAACACTGCGTTCGGCTTTTGATCAATAATCTCATCGGCAAAGTCCAACAAGGTATAACTATTTACTGCAGATAAAGCGGTGTTAATAACTTCCACTTCTCTATTTGGGTAAGATTGTTTTAACCGATAATCCAGCATACCAGCGATTGACGCTCCAAAGCCATAAGGGAAACCGGCTGCCGTTGAACCACCTTGTACAAAAATTCTTAATCCATCTTTTGGTTTTTCAGCTAAAAAGAAGTTAGTTTCAATTGTCACGTCAGGACCAGCTGAAGGATCGGAAAAATATCGCGAAACAACGTCAGGTTTAGGTAATAAGTAACTTGGCGCTTGCGGATTATTTATAAATAGAGGCACACTTTGGCCAAAACCTACACCACGTAAAACTAACTCTAACAGTAATAAAATAACAAATGGTAGCAAAACGGTAATCGTTCTAAATAACCAAACTTTTGACGACGATGATTCCATTTTTACTCCGATGACTGCTGTAATTTTTTATAGGCGGACTTTGCTGACTCTACTTTTTGCAAAAAGAAAGTCACCCGTGCCATGTCTTTTGTTGTTTTTTTCACGTCATTTAATATCAACAAACTCGCATCAAATTCGTTTGCCAAAAATAAATCAAACGCTAAGTTCATTTTATACTTCTCAGAATCTGGCTCTAGTCTAAGTGCCTGGTTTTGATGATACCTAGCTAAACCCAATTGATTTGATTGTCTAAATAACTTGGCCGCCGTGTTATGACTCTCTGCTGAAACAGTTACGGCATCAGCAATAATACCGGCTACTTTTGCAGCCTCCGCTAAGTTGTTTTGCTGCATATATAATCTTAAAAGAGACTGTTGCAGTAATAACCAATTGTCACCTTTTAGGCGCTTTAACAAAACCTGCTCCAATGCAGATTCCGGCACAAATTTAGGCATTGTTTTGGGTGTATCGGTAAATGGATAACCATTGGTTAAACTGGCAATTTTTAATTCCGCATATTTTTCATTTAGCTCACTGATAGGCGACCAAAAAAGCGCATCAGCCTCGGAAAGCTCATTTTCAGGCTTGCCTAGAGTTTCCGTTATATTCTGGTAAAAGGCATCCGCTAATAAAAAGTAACCAAGCTTAGTGGGGTGGACGTGTTCTAACAACAATGTGTGATCTAGTATTTTATTGTTACTCGACTGCTCAAAACGGCCGTAAACATCAACTAGCGTTGCACCGTATTGCTTGGCTTTGTTTTCAATAATTGAGTTAAATGCACTTGGCGCTCTAAAACGTAATTGATCGTCGTCCTTTGCGTTCACATAACCTTGTTTTGCGGCGTCATAATTTTCACTATCAAAATCACTTTGTGCATTCGAATAAAGATTGGAGTCACTGGCAGCAAACGGCTTTAAACCTCGTTCAATACTAACTAAATTACCAATCAAAACCGGAATATCAGCTTGTTGATAATTGCTCAGCAACATATCAAGGTTACCGCTAAACTGCTCCAGCCCTTGATTATAAACATCGCCATTTAGTTCAATCAGTTGGCCCTTAGCCGCCTGTGCCATCACAGAACGTGACTCCGTGCTTGTCTCTTTTTCTGATGTTAATGAGTTTGATTTAATATCGCCTGGATTGTTTTTGTCTCCCTCAAGCACCAGCTGAGCGTAGGTGGACTCTAGTAACTTAAATAAACGCAGCGACTTTAGTTTTAAATATATCAGTGTTGCGCCGTAACTACTTTGCGATCCCATAACAGAACCCGCGCCTAACACACCTAAATATTCATTGTGACCTGAGTAAATGAGAACTAGATCAGGCTCTAGCTCTATTATTTCGTCTTGAATGTCTACTAAGGTAAACGTGTTAACCGCCGCCATCGCGGTATTTATAATTTCAATATTCTTGTCTGGATAAGCTGTTTTTAAACGTTGTTGCAACATGCCATGCAACGAGCCAAATCGACCAAAAGGAAACCCAGCGGCTGTTGAGCCTCCTTGGATAACAATTCGAAATGTGTCATTGCTTTTCTTTTTCCTAAAGTAAACCGTATCTGGGCTGACATTAGGGGCGAGCTCTGGTGAAGAGAAATATCGATGAATAAGGTTTGGGTTTGGCTGCAGATATTCACTTGTTTCACCTGACGCCTCTAACAAACTGCTATTGACGCTCTTCGGAGCTGAAATAAACAAGGGTTCTTGAACACCATAGTTCAATACTCTTAATACCATTTCCGCAGCAATAAACACTACAATAGGAATAAGAATCGCAATAAAATAAAAGAGAGGTTTTGCTGCTTTAACGGCCTTGTTTGAATTCACTAAAAACACTCGTTTGTTAAGGTGAGAAAAATACCAGAATTAACCTGTAACGTTATCCAATTGACACTATTCCCGCAAGCGTAAAATGCTATATACTGCTTAAAAATGTCACGATTTAATAAGATGACTTATAAAGGAATTTTGGGGTTTAATGAGCACACGTATTTTAGGAATTTCTGCGTATTACCACGACAGCGCAGCGGCACTGATTGTAGATGGTAAAATAGTAGCTGCGGCTCAAGAAGAGCGCTTTACTAGACTTAAGCATGACCCTAGTTTTCCAGCACAAGCCATTAATTACTGTCTGGCTGAAGGCAATGTAAAATTAGCCGATATCGACGCTATTATCTTTTATGACAAGCCATTACTTAAGTTTGAGCGTTTACTAGAAACTTATCTTGCGAATGCGCCTCGCGGCATCAGATCTTTCATTAGAGCTATGCCTATTTGGCTAAAAGAAAAACTGTACCTGAAGACCGTTTTAAGACGTGAATTTAGACAATTAGCTGAACTCGACAAAAAAGCCCCAATACCTAAACTTCTTTTTTCAGAACACCATTTATCGCATGCTGGCTCGGCCTACTTCCCATCGCCATATGAGGATGCCGCTGTGCTTTGCCTTGATGGCGTTGGAGAATGGGCAACGTCCACTGCTTGGAAAGGAAATGGAAATCAATTGACGCCTTTATGGGAAATTCAATTCCCACATTCCCTTGGCCTACTCTATTCCGCGTTTACTTATTACTGCGGGTTTAAAGTTAATTCTGGTGAATATAAACTAATGGGTTTAGCGCCATACGGAGAACCTAAATACGTTGATATCATTTTCGAGAAGCTTGTAACCCTGCACGATGACGGCAGCTTTCATTTAGATATGAGTTATTTTGATTTTGCCGTTGGCAGCACCATGACAAATAGTAAGTTTGCTGACTTATTTGGCGGGCCGCGCCAACCTGATGATGCAGAAGTAACACAAAAACAAATGGACCTAGCGCGCTCTATCCAAGTGGTAACGGAAGAGATTGTTCTAAAAATAGTAAAGCATTTATATACCTTGGCACCAAGTGACAACCTCTGTCTAGCGGGCGGTGTAGCTTTAAACTGTGTATCAAACGGTCGCTTATTACGTGAAGGTCCATATAAAAACATTTGGATTCAACCTGCTGCAGGTGATGCAGGTGGCGCACTCGGCGCTGGTTTAGTGGCTTATCATCATTACTTTGACGGCAAAAGAAGCGTCAACAAAAACCAAGACAGTCAACAAGGGAGCTATTTAGGCCCGGCATATAGCAATGAAGATGTGCTTAGTGCGGTCAAAGAGAAAGGTCTAACCGCTCATGTCCAAGAGGATTTGTATTCTTTTGCAGCCAACCTATTAGAACAAGGCAATGTAGTTGGATGGTTTCAGGGGCGCATGGAGTTTGGACCTAGGGCGCTTGGTAATCGAAGCATTATTGGCGATCCACGCAATACCAAAATGCAAAGCACCATGAACTTAAAAATCAAATACCGCGAATCCTTCAGACCTTTTGCTCCAGCAGTATTAGCAGAAGACGTGAGTGAATACTTTGAGCACGAATGCGCAAGCCCATACATGTTGTTAGTGGCGAATGTTAAAAAGGCGCTTCGACTGCAAACCAACGAGTCCTTATTTGGTATTGATAAGCTATTACAACAACGTTCTACTTTGCCCGCCATTACACATGTTGATTATTCAGCACGAATTCAAACGGTACACGCTGACTCTAACCCTGAATTTCATGCTCTCATTTCTGCTTTTAAAGAAAAAACAGACTGTGCAGTCGTTGTGAATACAAGCTTTAACGTTCGCGGTGAGCCACCAGTTTGTTCCCCTGCTGATGCTATTCGCTGCTTTTTGGCAACGGAAATGGATTACTTAGTCATGAATAATGTCTTGCTTAAAAAAACTGATCAGCCAGAGTTTGCCATTACTTTGGCAAAACAGACCAAATTTGACAGAGACTAAGCCTGAATAGAACTTAAAGGGACTCACACAAGAAGTCACAACTAAATTATGAAAATTAATAAATCGAATTTAATGCAACACAAAAGCAAGCCTGCAGTACCCGAACTGAAAGAGTTTGCGTTAACCATAAGCTGGGCGTTTCCGCTGTTTTTTTCAGTGATATTACCTTGGCTATTTAATTATGCATGGCAGGTTTGGCCTTTGGTTATCAGCTTAGTATTAATGAGCTTATATTTGTTGAAGCCGGCTTGGTTATGGCTACCGCATCGTATTTGGATGACTATTGCAGGGGCTATTGGTTGGTTTAATACTCGTATTATTTTAGGACTATGTTTTTATCTTTTAATTGCGCCTATTGGCTTTATTTTGAGGATTTTGGGCAAGCTTCAGTACCAAAACTCAATTAGCCAAAAATCAAGTCAAAACACCCCTTCTAATTACGTAAAGGTTGAGGCAAAATCAGATAAAAAGAACCTGGAGTATCCTTTTTAATGTTGGAATTTATGTCAGACCTATGGGCGTTTTTACGCGTCCGTAAAAAGATTTGGTTATTACCGATTATTGTTATTTTAAGTCTACTAGGTGGCCTTGTTGTTGCTACTCAGCAAAGTGCATTAGCAAGCTTCATTTACACCTTATTTTAAGAAAGGTGTTTTAAGTACGATATTATAGGTATTGCTTAAGCTAAATGACACTCGCGATACTAATGTAAGCCCATGAATAAACCCGTGGGCTTTTTATTGCCTACAGCTTAGGTTTTCGCCCTCCAAAAGAAACAGCTGTATAACGAACGAATATAATACTCGAGCAATAAAAAACCCAGCCTAAGCTGGGTTTTGAAATTGACGTTAACTAACAAATTAGTCGTTAGATATTGTCAACGTTTTCGTTTTATCGTTGAAGATAAATTTAAAGTCACCGGCTGCTGCTGGGTCAAATGACAAGTTATTGTCATTTGCGCCACCTAGAACCACTGGTGTATCAACTGCTAGCGCTTCAACACCGTCAGTTGCAGAGCCAAGGTTAATGGTTGCCCAATCACCTGTCGCTACTTTAAAGAATACATTATCAGCACCAAGACTTAACGTTGCTGTGTACTCATGGCCAGCTTCTTTTTCTGCTGGATCCGTTGCGTTGAAAGACATCTTATCAACTTCACCCCAACCGTTCATACCACCACGAACAAAGATAGGAAGTTTAGAAACTTTTAATACTGGCTTTAACTCAAAGTCATTAGCATCGTACGTTAACTCAAACTTGTAAGATGTCGATTCATCGGCAACAATCTGCATGTTACCGCCAGCTTCTGTGATCGCAATTGCGTCAGCATCATCTGAAATTGTAACTGCACCAAAACCAATGTCTACTGATGACCAATCTTCAGAAGCAAATTTAAATGCATGTGCGTCTGTAGAAGCCTCTAAACCATAAATCACAGAGTAAGAAACTGAGTCTTCATTATAAATGATTTCATCAGATGCTGGTGCACCCCAACCATTTATTGAACCACGAATAAATGCAACGTTTGCGCCTAAAGGCTTAGACGGTTGAACTTTAAACGAAGGCTCTGCCGTATCTGACAGGTCTAGTAAGAAGTCATACTTTTCAGTTTCTGAAATAGTCACAGTCACAACACCGCCGTCCGCTTTTAACATTACTTCGTCATTAACGTTGGCTGTATTAACTGTATCTGCACCCAATGCAAAGTCATTCCCTTCATCAGCAAATGCAACTGTGTAAGTGCCAGCTTCTAGCTCTTGTTTAAGCGCTTGATAAACACCTTTTCCTTTATACGACATTGCGATAGTTGAATCGCCTAATAAAAGGTTAGGGAATGCATTAACTGGAACTTGGTCAACTTCTAGAGTCATCTCGTTAGCAGATGCTCCCATAAGTTTGAATTGGTAAAGACTCGTATCTTGCATTTTGATACCAATATCTTGACCAACGCCTTCACCTGCAGTTAGAGGTTTAGGGTTTCCACCTACTTCTAGCGCATCACCACCTGATACACCGCCGTAAGAAGCTGGTTCAGACCAGTCTGCATCAGCAATTTTAAAGCTATATGCAGTGACACAGTCTTCTGTACATGCGAAATCATCGTGGTTAGCACCAGATGCTAGTGTTAATTTAGAGCTTGCTGGAATAGCAAACATTAACTCAGCAACTTCTGGCGTTTCTACACCTTCAGGTAACATCAACATATTGTTATCTGCAGCTAAGGTAATAGCAGTGCCATCAGCTAATGTCAGAATCGTGTCCGCTGGAATGTTGTTTAAATCTAAAACAACATCAACATTTTCACCCTCTTCATCAACAGGCTGAACAAATGTAAGTGTTGCACCAGCTTCTGTCATTACTTCAACAGATGCGTCCGCAGGGAACTCTAAAACCGCGTCTTCAGGGTGGTCACCGTAAGTAAAGATTTTACGATATTCACCAGCTGCTACTTTTTCAAATTCAGTTCCCTCAGTTGGATTACCCCAACCGTTAAATCCACCACGTAATAAGAACGTCGTTTCTTCAGGATCAAATTCTGCTACACATTTAGAAGCAATATCAACTTGGCCTACACCAACTGCATAAGTGCCTTCAGGACAGTTTTCAATAACTTGACCTAAACATGCTTCACCCGCTTCATCTAATGATGTACCCCAACCACATGACTTTCCGCCAGCAGCTGCACCAAAGAATGGGTGTTGGTTTGCAAGGTAAGCACCATCTAGTAAGTTAGCTGGGAAACCTTCTTGATAAAATGAGATTTTGTCTAAGTTATGGAATACAACATCACCTGTTTTACCAAGTGGAACCATGCCGTCATTTTGAGTAATAAACTTGTCGCCAGTACTCTTATTATAAACGATCATATTACCGCATGAGTCGTGACCTTCTTGAAGGTCAAGAATCCAGTACATACCGTAGTTATCGTCGATATCAGTAGCGGCTAAACCTGAGCCCCAAGCTGTTGTAGACGTTTCTTCATTGTAGGCGGTACAGTTTGTATCATTCCAGCTATGAATAGTAATGTTTTCATAGTTAGAACCAACTTGCTCACCGTTTTTACGGAAGAAAACTACGGCTTTTTCACCAGTAGCGGCAGCTGTAATTACATCTTGCGGAAGTGCTGGCACATCTTCAATTGGATTTTCTTCAGGGATAATACAGTTGTATTTACCAGACTCATCAACCATTTGGTAATTAGGGCAATCTGTAGGCGGTGTGTAACACGCTTCTTCGCCGTTATTAGAGGCAGATAGTGCTAATTCCAAACCTAGTGCCGCTTTTGGTAGGCGCTGAGAATTACCTAGGTAATCTGTATATGGGACAGTTTCAAACCAAGCGTCAAACCAAGTATCAAAGTCGTCACCGAAAATAACGTCTTGTTTTTGGCCAATTTTGAATTCACGCGCTTCTTCTTTTGCAACAAGTCGACGAGCTTCTTCTTCTTTCGTCAAACCCAGTGTTTGGTATAGGTCATAAGTACCGTAATCAAACTCATAGGCATTAAACGAAGATTTGAAAGTTTCTTTTTCAGTGTCACTGAATGTATTGTCAGGATCGGCAATAGATAACGCAACAGTCTCAAGTGCAGCCACTTCAGTTTCTGTTAACGGATGAAAATCCGCATCTACGGTTTGAACGATATCTGGTGATTTACACCAAAGACCTGTATTTGATTCTGCATCAAAGACGGTAGTCTTTTGTATCGTCTCTTCCTCTGTACCACAACCACTTAAGACTGTAGCTGTCGCTAATGCAGCAAGCGACAAAGGCTTTAACTTAAAATTCATAGGAAATAACTCCAATTAACTAGTGTTTTAGTTTTTAGGTGCTATTTAAAGTATGTTGTCCACCCGCTCACGGCTTAATAGCGAGGTGTAGGTAATTGATTAACCCTGTTAATATTTATTATAATGTTGTGATTGGTGTTGCCTGGTCACAACCTTTTAATTACCGGTCCGAAAAACGTTGATTGCAATACACTCAACCTGCCAAATTTAAACAACCCCCGAGCCTTTGTATATACTGTTATATATGCACCCTGCATGAATACGTATGCGTACCAATGGGCGCTTGTATATTTATTAACAACTCTTTATCTTTGCATACGTTGCCAAAAAAAATAAACGTTATATAAGTGTATATAAACGCTATTAAAGTGAATTGTTTAGTCCGATAAGCGAAATCACACTCTTCAAAAACATAACAACAACTTGTTTTGAGGAACACACATGAAAAAGTTCAAGCCAAGTGCGCTTACGCTAGCTTTAATGCTGGGCGGCGTCACTATCGCTTCGATGCCATCTTTTGCGGTAGAAGAAACCGACAAAGAAAAAAAGGCAATTGCTGAGGCCAAAGCTAAAGCAGAAGCAGAAAAAGAATCAAATGTTGAAGTAATCGAAGTTCGCGGTTTCCGACGCAGCCTTATTAAATCTCTAAATACAAAACGTTATTCAGATACCGTTGTAGAAGCCGTATCAGCCGATGATATGGGCGCACTTCCAGACGTGTCTATCGCCGATGCAATTTCTCGACTACCAGGTGTTACTGCTGTTCGCTCAGGCGGTCAGTCTAGTGAATTGAACATTCGTGGTATGTCAGGCGGTTTTGTATTTGCTACCCTAAACGGCCGTGAAGTAGTTACAGACCAAGGTGGACGTTCTGTTCAGTTTGATCAATACCCATCAGAATTAATTAATCAAGTTCAAGTATATAAATCTCAAAAATCTTCACTTGTTGAAGGCGGTGTTGCTGGCTCTATAGAGCTGCAAACAGCTGATGCCCTAGACAATGAGAAAGAGCATACTTTCGCTATTCAAACAAAAATGAGCTACAACGACTCTGCTGACGAACATCCAGATGCAGACCCGTTAGGTAATCGTTTCAGCGTGTCTTACCAAGGTAAGTTCATGGATGATACGGTTGGTGTATCACTAGGTTACGCTCGTTTGCAACAACCTCGTATTTCTACCCAATTTGTTAATTACCAACCTCGCTTAGGCGTATTACCATTTGACGGCGCGCAAGATGGCGGTTTAACGCTACCAACTTACGATGAAAATGGCGTTCAAGACGGTACAGAGTCTGGTAATTATATCGTTCCTCAAGGCTTCGAGTTAATGGCTCGTGGTGGTGAAGAGCTTCGTCAAGGTTTAATGGGCTCTATCTCATTTAGACCAAATGATTCTTTAACGATTAAAGCCGATGGTTTTTATTCTAAATTTGACTCTGAAGGCATTGACCGTGGTTACCGCGTAAATGGTATCGGTTCAATTTTAGATGGTTCTTCAATTGATTTTGAAAACCCAATTTTAGCTGGCGAAAATGGTGAATACATAGTTGGTGGTACTTATTATCGTGACCGTGGCGATGTAAATGACAACCCTCCATACCCTCGTTTTAGCAATACACTAACATTGCAAACTCAAGCAGATGACAACACTACAGAAAGTGAAGTTATGTCATTTGGCGTAAATGCAGAATGGATTGTAAATAACGACTTAGTTGTTAATTTTGATATTGCGCATTCTGAGGGTGAATCTGATTACCGCGATGAAGTAATGCGTTTAGCAATATTTCAAGATGCGTCAGCAATGAACCCAGTCGTAACAGATGACATTGTTGTTAACATTGAGACAAATGGTTTAGATTTACCTAATCTTTCTTTTAACCCTGATGTTATGAATGCGCTAACTGACCCTAACCGTATGATGGTTGGTTCTTTAGAAAAATATCCGCATTTAGAAAAGAATGAATCAAACTCTGCGCGAGTTGACTTCAAATATACGCTAGACAGCGACCATATTGCTTCAGTTGAAGCTGGTATACGTTGGGCTGACCGTAAGTACAAGAGTGCGCGTAAGGCATACAACTATGCAGATATTGCGGGTTACGGTGTAAACTTACGTAACGGTAATTATGTATTAGGTTATGACGAAAATGGCGAGCCAATTGAAAGCGAGACATTCCGTCCTTACCAGTTACAAGAAGGTGATTACGAAGTTGTTCAGCTAGAAGGCGACTTTGCAAACTTCCCTGCATTTATTTCTGTAGATAACAGCTACATTGAAGGCTTGTGGTTAGGAAGCGAAGATACACAAGCTCGTAAAGACTGGCGTTATGACTGGAC
>Ga0209603_1003398_pt1 | contig 13816 bp, 9 predicted proteins | sample COGITO_mtgs_1206_FD_184812 | JGI IMG/M metagenome (GOLD analysis project Ga0209603, IMG submission 184812) | Pelagic marine microbial communities from North Sea - COGITO_mtgs_120607 (SPAdes) (version 2) | ecosystem: Environmental > Aquatic > Marine > Epipelagic ... | reverse complement strand
GCCAGAACAATCACATCACCCGGCGCGGCAATAAATTCTGTATTGATTTTGCTTTGAATTTTATCGGAGTTGGCATCCGCCGTGACAAAGAAATCATCGTTGAAATCGACCTTCAGGCGCACATGGTCGTTCAAAGAATTAATCGTCGGGGTGACCACAAGGCTCAATTTGGCTTGTCGTTCTTGATAGGTGGTGGTGGCCTCACCCGGCACGGTTTGCCCGCCCGGCGTCACCACCGGGGCCGACGTGCTGATGATGGGCAGATAGCGGGTTTCCGATTTTTCAATCTGCGCCTCGCAACCATTGAGCGCCAAAATCGTCGGGCTCGAAACCTTGCGCCCCAGACTATTGCTCTCCATAAAATCAATGGTCCAGCCGAGGCCAAGACGGAAATTATTCAGCGTGAAACTATTGGCATCGGCCGCGCGATTGGCAAAATTAAGCGCGCCGCGCACGCCTATCAATCCATTGTCGCGAACCTCCACGAGGTCATCATAAGCGGTACGCACATCGCTGGGCAAATCAGAGAAACTACTGTCGGTTTTGGCGGGCGTGCGCAAAGCATTTTGCAACCGTCCCTGCAATTGACGTTTCCAATCTTTCACCACATTGACCATGAACACTTCGACCAAAACCTGTTTATCGGCTTTGTCTAGGCTCTCAATCAACGAAGCGGCAAGGTCGACGTCATGTTTGAAGCCCGTCACAATCACCGTGTCGGCCACCGAGCTGACGGTCGGGCGTCGAAAGCTGGCATTGGTAAAGCCATTGATGTTGCTGCTGGCCGCCACTGGATCCACTGAAGGGGTCTCTGTGGCGTCTGCTGTGGGCTCTGCTGTCGGCTCTGGTGTGGGTTCAGCAACCGGCTCCGAAGCGGCAGAGGTTTCAATGGGAATAGCGGTTTGCGCAATCGCCGCCAGCGCCATCTCATCGGTTTCGCTGGCGCTTTGTTGGAGCGCGATATCCGCCATGCGCTCGGCCGCCACCAGGGCATCTGGATATAATTGCCCAAAGTAATTTTCTAACTCGGTTTTAATCTCCGAAGTTCGGTCGCCGCCGTCCGCCGCGTTACAACTATTGGCCCCTTCGCTATTAAAAATAGTGAATTTTTCGGTGTAAATCGGCTCGCTGGTTTTCAAATTCGCATCGCGAATAATCCGTCCGCGCAATTGGTCGGCATTCGGCCCGGCCATCAGCGTCGCAACTTGCGTCGGCTTGGCGGGCACGGGCGCCAGCGGCGCAGCTGGCGCAGCGCTGGCCGCCTTTGAGGCCAATTTGGCTTTCGCCATGTCGGCCGACGCCGTTTGCACTTGGGCCAGCACGCCGGCCTTATCGGTTTTATCTTGGCTCATCACCGCGATGGCCTGATTGATATCATCCAGCGCAAACCGCGCGGTCTGCGTGGCGCTGGCTTGGGTTTGGCGGGCGCTCGCCTGCTCTAAATCCAGCGCATCCAAACTGCGTTCATTGGCCAAAGCCGTGGTTTTCAAATCAACAATCGCCGCGCCAATGAGCGGCGAATGCTCGGCCTCCACAATTGCATCATTGGTCAGCGAGCGGGCACGACCGGCATCATCTGGGTGCTGGAAATAGGCCTGATAGATTTGGCGAATGGCGGCGCTGTCATTTTCAAAAGCATTGATTTTACGATATTTCTGCGCCCGCCGATTATGCACTTCGGCCGCCGCCAAAGCGCTCTCTACCCGCTCGTTAAATTCTTCGACCGTATAAAACCGCGCCACACTCATTTTGCGGTCATAGGCCATGGCCAGCCCATAATTATCGATGAGGATATCAAAAATATCCAGCGCATCGGCCCGCGAGATATCTAAATTCACCTCGCTCGCATTGGCGTTGACGTTGGGCGATAGATAGATTTGCATATTGATCGAACGCGCCAGCGATTTCAGCGCGGTCGGCAAACGAAGCCCAACCAGATTGACGCTCAAGGCGCGCGAGCCCACTTCCTTGGCCAAATCATCCATCCGCCCCAAGGAGACGCCGGTCGTGACATCATTGCCAACGAATAAGAAGCTTTTTTGCAGCGACACATATTCATCCGGGCGCGCCAATTCATTGCGGCCAAATAAGGCCAACGCGCCAAATTCATTGTTTTCCGTCAGCCCCAATACTGTGGCGGGCTCTGCCTCATTATGCTGCTTATCGAGGCCAGCCATGATTTTTTGCAATTTGGTTTCATAGGAGAGTTTAAACTCTTGCAGCAATAAATCGCGCGCTTTGGCGTGGCGCATCTCCAATTGGTCGAGCAATAGTTTTTCTCGGTCATAGCTCGCCTGGCGCACGCGTTGGTCGCGCTGGCTCACTTCGATGCGTTTTTCCAGGGCGCGAATTTGCGAGACAAGATTGCGCTCGCTCGGGTTTGCCGCCGCCCCTGTGGGCTGCGCATCCAGCGCGCCAGAAATGCTGGCCGCAACCACGCCATCGACAATATCGCTTACCGCAATGGTTTCTGGCACCCGCACTTGCAATAATTCGCGCCTCGGTGGCAGGGGTTTCACGGGGGTAGCAAACGGGCCTTCGCCATTGGCTTCGGCTTCTACTCTGGCGTTTTGCGCGCGAATGGCGGCGCGGCGGTCATCGAATTTTTGCACGGCGCCCGACATCGATAAATCGCGCGTTGTGCGATTGCCGCAGGCATATACATCGAGGCACAATATCGCGACAATCGCGATACGCCCGAATTGGTTCCAGCCTGACTTTCTACTACGCAAAAAACTTTCCTCGTCTCAACCTTACTTATTACCCGTGCAACCTAAGTCGCCTGTCGAATTTTACTTTGGCCGTCTTGGGGTTCCGCTTGGGCGCACATCCGAAATTTTCCCGATGGCCTCGGTAATCACTTCGCGCGCAATCGTGGCCAGATTGCGATTGATCCACTCCTCGATGAGCGGGCGCGTGACATCGGCCACCGCTTGGCGAATGGTGTCGCGCGAGCGGCCCGTATCAAACACACTCGAATAACGCAAGAACTCAGCGCGCAAAGCCACCGTCGCTTCTTGGGTAATGGCGACATCTAGGCCTTGCATATAGTGCTGCAAATCGCTGTCGGACATGCGCGCATTTTGCTCTTCGTCATGCGTGCGGTCGCGTTTTGCCAAATCGGCTTCCAAACTAGCTTCCGCTTGGCGCACATGATCGGCAATGGCGCGTTTATAGTCATCTTCCGTGCGTAATGTGTTCATACCCAAACCTTACCTGCTGGCGCGCGGGACGTCGCGGCTCCAAAACGAATCTCTTCTCATCTTTAAGTATAAAGGCTGTTGCAACACAATTGACGCAAAATCGGTGGATGAATTGCAAACTTACAACAATGTTTGCAAGGCCTGTGGCGCAAATAGCAGCCATAAGACCGCCATGGGGGTCAAAAAACAGCCAAAGGGCAATTGCGCCGGCGCCGCCTCGCTGTTTTGCAAACGATGAAAGACAATGGCGCCAATGCCAATGACCGCGCCGCTGAGACTGGCCGAAAATAATATCGGCAGCAAGCTCACAGGCCCCAGCCAGACCCCGAGCATGGCCATGAGTTTGACATCACCAAATCCCATGCCATCGTGGCCGCGCCATAATTTATAGATAAAATTAATCCCGTAAATCAGCCCAAAGCCAGCCGCCCCGCCAAGCCCCGCGGTTTTTATGTCTGGCAAGCCCGGCACGTTTAGCAGGGCCAGCAAGAGCCCTAGCCCCAGCCCGCCAAGGCTGGTCCAATCGGGGATGATGAAATCATCCATATCGGTGAGAAAAATCACCACCATTAAAACCAAAAACGGAACAAAGCCGAAAAACGCAAAGCTCGGCAATTGCTGCCATGCCAAAACCATGAGCGCCGCCATGGCCAGTTCGACAAAAATATAGCGGGCGGGCAAGCGTTGTTGGCAGCAGGCGGTTTTGCCGCCATGGCTCAAATAGCCGACAATCGGCAGGTTCTGCCAAAACCGTAATTTTTGATGGCAATGAAAACAGGCCGACGGGGCGCGCACCCAGTCGCGTCCATCGAGACTGCGCAAAGCCGCCACATTGGCAAAACTGCCCAAACAAGCGCCGATAAGGGCGACCAAAAAAACCACACTCATAACTCCATTCGCACCAGCGGCGCCAAATTCAGGTTTGGCGCTGGAAAACAATTCGATAGGCGAGTATAAAGCGAGGGTGTGCAACTTGTAATGTATATTGTGTAATTTACTCGTATTTGTAAGCGGGACTTAAGGTCAAAGCGTATGTCAGAACCAACCTCACCGACCCATTCGGAAGCTTTCAAGACAGATAACCCGATTTATGGCTATCTCGACAGCCTGCCAAAAGAATATCGTATCTCCGATTTTCATATGCGTTCGGGCAGTGATTTGGCCATTCGGACCAATGGCGAAATTAAAGTGTTGGAAGGCTATGCGGTCACGCATGAATTGCTCGACGATATTTTCCGCGCGGAATTGTCGGAAGAAGACTATGAGAGGTTCTGCCAAACCAAGGATATCGATTTTGCCATCACCGTTCGCGGCGCTCGCTTTCGGGCCAATGGCTATCATACGCTCAAAGGCTGGGGGCTGATTATGCGCACGATTGTGACCGAAGTGCCCAATATCGACCAATTGGGCTTGCCCGCCGCCGTGCATAATATTTTAAAAGAGAAAAAAGGCATGGTGCTGGTGACCGGGGCCACCGGGTCGGGCAAATCGACCTCTCTCGCCTCTCTGATCAATAAGATTAACCGAGAGCGCAGCGAGCATATTATCACCATCGAAGACCCGGTTGAATTTGTGCATACCGAAATTAATTCGATTATTTCGCAGCGCGAAGTCGGTCGCGACACGCAAAGTTTTGCCTCTGCCCTGAAGGGCGCTTTGCGCGAAGACCCGGATATTATTCTACTCGGCGAAATGCGCGATTATGAGACGATTTCTCTGGCGCTCACGGCAGCCGAAACCGGCCATTTGGTGTTTGGTACTTTGCATACGTCGGGCGCGGCCGAGACCATCAACCGGATTATCGATGCTTTTCCCGCCGACGAGCAACCCCAAGCCCGCTCCATGGTGGCCTCTTCTTTACAATTGGTGATGACGCAGCAATTGCTCAAACGCAAAGGCGGGGGGCGCATCGGTGCCTTTGAAGTGATGGTTTGCGTACCAGCGGTTCGCAACCTCATTCGTGAAGATAAAATTCCCCAAATCGCAACCGTCATACAAACTGGCGCCAATTTCGGCATGATTACGATGGACAAATATGTCGACGAGCTGGAGAAGCAAAACCTGATTGTTGTCGAGGACGAAGACTAATCGGCTTGGCGCCGCGATAGAGCGAACACCTTTTCCAAATCCCGTTGATAGGCCTCTGCCACCTTTGGTTGCAAAGGAGCAATAAAGGTAATGAGCGCCTGCATGGCCGCGACATCCTGGGTATGGGTATAGGCGCGCATGGCTAAATCCCAAATCGCTTTATTCGAATAATAAGACAGGACATTTTGCTCAAACCTAGGGAGCGCCAAGTGCTGCACGAGATTATCTCTATTCTCATCCAGGGCGCGCGTCAGCAACATTAAGTCTGAGATGGCCGTTATGTGTCGGCCCAATATCGGGTGCTGCCTTTCGGCGGCTGAATAGCGCCGCTCAATATAGACCTCTATGGGCTGGCGCGCGTCTAGCTGCAATTTATAGGTAGCCCGATTGATCTCGAACAGCAGACTGGCGCACAGGTAAATCAAAGCCAGACAGAGCAGCGACAAAAAAGCAAAGCTGGCGCGGCCAAACCTTTGGTTTTTGACGATAAGCACCCGCTCCGGCAAGCGCGTGCCTTGCATCGCGACCATCCATCCAAAAGCCAGCAAAATATAATGCCATCCGGAAGCCACATAGGGGTATTCAAACTGCGTGTGCAAAACAACGGGCACGGTCAAAGCCAAAATCAGCCAGATATTCGGGTTTCGCGCCAGAAGGAACCAAGCCAGAAAAGCCAGCGGGGCGAGTAAAAACACCACGCCCACAAGCCCCATTTCCGTCAATACATGCATCACAAGATTGTGCGGCAAGGAAGTATTGGCCAAGAAAGATAGCCCATCAGCCAGGCCGTAGCGCGCGAAATGGTCGAGATACGTGGCGCTGAAACTGCCCAAACCATGCCCGAAGAGCGGCGCCTCCAAAAACGAGCGCCAAGCAATGACCCACATGGAATAGCGCCATCGAACGGAACCGCCATCGGGGCTCCAATCTGGGCTGATGATCACCCGGTCGGGATTATAAAATGTCATCGCCCATACCAAAGCATAGGCTATCGATAGGACGATGAGGGCTTGCCCAAAACGACGCCTGACGTCCGCCCCCGCGCCACCGCTGTGAGAGACCTGGCGGACATGCAGAGCCATAAACCCCAAGCCAAAACCAGCCGACAGCAAAGCGGTTTTGCTACGCATCATGGCAAAATCAAGCGCATAAATCGCCAGCAGAGCAACCAGCGCGAGGCGTTGCCAGCGGGTTAGCTTGACGAAAGTAAAAGCCCAAATAGCCAGCAATATGAGGCTGACCAAAAAGGTTCCAAATAAATTATATTGAGCAAATCCGCCAAATTCTTGCACTAAGAAACTAGGTAGAGACAGGGCGACGTTGAAAAAAACCAGCGGGTTGGTGGTCACAAAATGAATCAGATATTGCGGTAAAAAAGCCACTAAGACGAGGCATAAGAGACCCGCAGAACGCTCGGCACTTAACCGGTTTTGCGCCAGACCAAAGGTAAAAACAGCGAAAGTCAGCACCATACCGGGGAACAATAAATGGCCGCCTTGCAGCGTGTCGAAAGCGCCAAGAATATTGCCCGCGACAAGCATAAAGGCGCCCGCCACGGGAATAAACAGGCCTGCCAACCAGACGCGGGACCAGCGCATCTGCCCGGGTTGGCCGTCCGCCCCCCATAGGGGACGCCAGAATAGAGCTGGAATTGCGATGCCCATGCCGAGCCATGCCAAAATATTACGCGACACATATGTGCCGCCAAAATCGGGCACATGAAAGTTGAACCCGACGAGGAGGCACCCAAAAACCGTTAGAATTTTAAGCCATGGCGGATAGGTCATCTAGGCTTTCCCAAAAAAAAGAGCGCTGTGGTATGCACAGCGCTCTTTCAAATCTCAACGGAGAAACGATTAGAAGTTTGTAATCGTTGTATCGCGTTTGGTCAGTTTGCCATCGTCGTCGCCTTCTTTGGCGCAGATGTAAACGTCAATGTGATTGGCGCCAGCGCCACTTACACGAATAAGAATGTCACCATTCTCCGCGCTGGAATCCAGATCTGTGCAATCTGTCGTGCCGTCGGTAACGGCGGTCGAGTTATCGGCGACCGCGCGAATGGCATCCGCTCCGGTGCGGGTTGTGCTGTATGGGTTCTTGAAGCTCTCAAATGGATTGCCAGCAAGCGCCAAGGCGCCAAAGCAACCGGTAGAGGCAACGGCCGCAGCGGCTGTTGTCGTGGTGGTCAAAGTCGCGGCTTTACAAGCAACTGGGTCTGTGTCGATGCCAGCGGCGCGAACCGTTTTGGTGTTGATCAACCACTGGTGCACGGCTTTCGCGTTTGCATCGGTAACTGATTTCTTCGTGCTGTCGATATAGCCTTGGTAACCAACGACGCCAACCGCCGCAAGCACACCAATAATGGCAACAACAACTAGTAGTTCGATAAGGCTAAAGCCTTTTTCGCTTTTTGCGCGAATACTCATGGGAACTCTCCTCTTTATATAATCGCGCATTTGCGCGGCCCAACTCGGGAAAACTAGCAGGAAAAGCCTCTCCCTTGCAATAGTTAACTGAAGTTCCTAATGTGTTGTGACCTTTAAACATCTAGCATTATGAGCAGGTTAAGGATTAGGCGATATGGCATTTCAATTTAAACGCGATAAAAATGATAATATATCACTTATAATTGCAGGGGATATTGACCTCGAGGTAACCCCCGACATTAAGACGCAATTGGCTGGCCAGCTCGACGGCGCGCGCGGCTTGACCATTGATGCCGCCAATGTGAGTTATCTCGACAGTTCGGGTGTCTCTATTTTAATCATTGCCATGCAGAGCTGCAAACAGCGGGGCATTGCGCTGAATATCGTCAAAATGAGTGATGAGGCGGCGCGTGTTTTGCAACTTGCCAAATTAGACAAAATTCTGCCGATTGAAAGCATAAGCGGGCCATCGCAACTGGTGGGCGTGGACGTCTTTTCTCCGGCCGGTGCCGCCGATGATGAAATAGCTGGCGCAATAAGTGAAGATAATGTGAGCCAAGCCACCTCGGATGAAGATTTGATCGCCGAGCTGTCGGCCGCGCAAGCGCCGTCTCCTGCGCCGCAAGTTGCCCCAAAACCAGCCCCCGAACCAGCCCCGATAGAAAAACCGGAGGCGCCTCGCCAAGCCGCCCCCGAACCGACCCCCAAAACACCCCAACCCACAAAAGAGCCCACGGAGGCGACCAATCAAAGCGAGGGTGACGCAGACGCTGGGGGCAGCTTTACCCCGGGCACTTTCTAAGCGCTCGCGATGAAAGACCTGACGGAAGAGATTGCCCAACCGCTCGATATTATTTATCGAATGATGTCGGCCTTCGCTTCCAGTGCCGACATACCGCAAACCCTATATGAGGGGCTGGATTATATTCGCGCCCAAATTGGAGCCGAAGCCGCCAGCTTTTTTTACCTGCATGAAGACCGCGGCATTTTGAAATGCGAAGCCTGCATCGGGCCGAGTGATATTACCGGCCTTGAAATTCCAGCCAACGCAGGCATTGTCGGGGCGGTGACCCAAAGCGACACCGTGCGTTTTGTCGCCGACACCGCGGCGGATGAAGATTTCACCGGGGCCGTGGATGCCCAAACCGGATTTGAAACCAAATCGATGATTTGTGTGCCCGTGTCCGGCAATGGCCGAAGCTACGGGGCCCTGCAATTGATCAACCGAATGGATGGCAAATTATTCAGCGATGAGGATGCCGCCTTGGTTTCGGTTTACGGCAAAAGCGCGGCCCTGGCTCTGGCCAATTCGCAGATGGCCACCCGCATGGTCGAAGCCGATGGCTTTCAACGCGATCTGGTGATGGCTTCGCGGGTGCAAGAAAGCCTGTTTCCCGACCCGCAATATGCGTTCGTCCATGGCATTAATATTCCAAAAAAAGGCGTCTCGGGTGACCTTTATGATTATGTCATGCGCGGGCCCTATTTATATTTTTGCATGGCCGATGTCTCAGGCAAAGGAACTGACGCCGCTTTGGTGATGGCGAAAACCATCTCGCTGTTTCGCGCCATGAGCCGCACGCAACCCGATGTCGATAAGCTGGCCGCACAGATGAATATGGAATTGGTCGAAACCGCCTTCAACGGTATGTTCGCCACTGCCATTATTGGCCGCTATCATCCCGAAACGCATATCATGCAATGTTGTAACGCCGGCCATGAGCCTGGCCTTTTGTTGAACGCCGACCAAAGCTTTAGCTATGTCGAGGCCAGCTTGCAGCCGCTCGGGATTTTGGATTTTCAGGCCCATGACATTCAAGTCGAGACGCATGACTTAACCGATTGCCGGTTTTTCTGTTATTCGGACGGCATCACAGAGGCCGAGATTAATGGCCAAATGCTGGGCGCCACGAAATTGGCCACTGTCTTGGCCGAGCAGATGAACCTGCCGATAAAATTGCAAGTCGAAAACACCGTCGAGATTGTGCAGCGCAAAACCATAAGTTTGCCCGATGATTTGACGGTTTTGGGCCTTGGTTGTGCGCCCAAGAAAACCCAGCCCGAACGCTTGCAAGTCAACCTCATAGAGCCCTCGGTTGCCGGAGAGGCGCTTTTGTTCAGCCTATCTATTTTGAACGAAGTGCCCGAGCTGCGGCGTTTGCGAAGCGAGATTGAACGCACGCTCCGCGGCACGCCCGCTCACTCTATTATACCCAATGTCAATCTGGCCATTGATGAAGCCACGCAAAACATCATCCGCCATGCGTTTCCCGAGGGCATGGCAGGTCAGATTGAAATTAGCGGCTATATTAGCGACGACCTGTTGCACATTAGCCTCACCGATAGCGCGCCGCTGGTTGACTTGAGCCAAGTGAAACCAAGAGAGTTAGACCAGCTTCGCGAAGGCGGATTGGGGACGCATTTCATTATGCAAGTTACCGAAACGGCAAATTGGTGGCACGACGACGGCCAAAATCGCTTGGATTTAACCTTTAAAATCTAACTTCGCCTGCTGAATAGCCTTTAAATGTTGGCCAATCTGGCGCCGCTTTTCCGCCTGCGCTTCAGGGGATTTGCTGTCTGGGCTGGTTTTAAACATCATCTCGCAAAGCAGCAAAGCACAGGCCCCAATATGGGTCGCCAGAGGTGCGGGTAAATCGACTTGCGTGGTTTTCCAGCGCGCCGCATAGGCCATGCGCCCTTCGTGATTTTTCCGCTCGACCCCCTGTTTGGCGCCCAGTTTGAAAAACCGCTGGTCGAGGCGAACCAGCGGGTCGCGGCGGGCCCAGCCGCGCCAGACGACGAGGGGCACAAGTAAAGCCACACTGGCCACCAGCCAAAAGGTCACGAAAGAGATCAACCGGCCCAAAAAACTACCCGATAGAAGTTCTTGTCGGGCCGCTTCATCATACAGAACAATGTCGCTATTCAAGCGGGTCACAAAGGCGTCTAATCGCTGCGCGCCGCGCGCCAGACTGCCGCGCCAGCCTTCTTGTTGGGCAATATTCGACGCCGCCAATTGGCGCGAATTAAATTGCAATCGCGCATCGGGCACAAATTGCGTCGGGTCGAAACGCTGCCATTGGCCCGGCGCCATTTCCGCTTCCACCCAAGCATGGGCATCGGATTGGCGAACCCGGTAATAGCCGCCAAAACCGTTCCACTCGCCGCCCGCATAGCCGATAATCACATTGGCCGGAATGCCCGCCGCCCGCAAAGCGGTGGCCATCGCCATGGCATAATGGCTGCAATAGCCCATTTTCGTGGTGAAGAAAAACGCGTCTAATTTCTCGCTATCTGCGCCGTCTAAACGCGGTGGCGATAAAGTGTAGCCATAGCCGCCCGAGCGAAAGCGCTCGAGCAACACGCGCACGAAAGCCTCTCGCGAGCCAGCCTTTTGCAATGCCTCTTGGGCCCAGGCCGTCAGTTTCTTTTGTCCGTCAATGCGCGTGCCCCCGGCTTGGCGACTGCTATAGGGATTGTCTAACGCGCTCTGCATTTTCACTTGCTGGCTCAATACCGAGGTGCGTTTTATCGGCACAAATTCGCCTTGCGCGTTCAGCATCGCTTCATCGTCAATGGTGCTGCGCGTTGGCACGCCCAACACCGGATGCCATTTGGGGGCCGCCTCGGCGTGGCGCACCTGATAGTCTAGGGGGCGCGAGGCGGGCTCTAGGCTGGCCGTGAAATCGGGCATGCCAAGCGCCAATTTGGCACGCGGATGGCGCACCCAGCGCGCGCCTTGCATGAGCGTCAATACATGCACGCGCCAATAGAGGTCTTGCGACGCCAAGGGGCTGGGCACGAAAGCGCGAAACGCATCTTCGCCATTTAAGATGACGTTCGAAAAGCGCCCCATATCCAATTCTTCGCCCACGCCGCTCGAGGCTTCTTCTTGCTGAAACCCTGGAATGGCGCTGGCATTAATGCGCGGCATTAAAATAAACGCGGCAATGGCGAAGAACAAAGAGCCGCTGAGCGCCAGCATAATCGGCAACCATCGGATGCGAAGCCCCGAAAGCGGCATGCCATTAATGCGCAGCGTAAAAACGCCAATGTAAAAAATCACGCTGACCAGAAGCAGCAAAAACACAAACACATTGGCCGATAGCACCATGACGCAGAGGGCTGGAAATATGACGCCGATAATATTAAACGCGCCCGGGCGCCCGTCGTCTTGCACTTGCTCGCAGGCCGATAAAACCAGCACCATCAACATAAAGAAACCCGCTTGCGGCGGGCGCACCCATTGGGCCAAGAGCGCCATAACCATTGGCGCCAGAACCAGAATAAACACCGTCCGCCAGCGCGTGCGCCGCCATAAAGCCACCGGCCACATGGCCGTATACAGAAAAAACGCCCGCCAATCGATTATGACGCTCAGCGATATCGCGATTGGCAAAGCGGCTAAATAAAGCAAAAGCGCGGTGGTTTTCGCCTCTGCCGAACCGGGCAGAAACCGCGCCATCGCCGCAACGGCCGCGTTAATCTGCGCGGGCAAGGGCATAATAGGCCTGCTCTCGGGTTGGGGCATCATAGACGCCATAATCAAGGTTTTGCGCTTCGCGGGCCTGTAAAATCATCCGGGCTGGCGCGCCCATGCGCTCGGCTGCGCGCAGGCCGCCCGATAAATAAGACAAAGCTTCTTCCAAGGGCACGCCTATTGGTTGGCGCAGCAAGACCTCGCCTTGGGTGTCTAGCCCATGTTCGCGCACCATGGTTTCGCGCGTCGCCGCATAGCGGTTCCAGTCGATGCGGGCGGGCGGGTCGCTATCTTGGTAATCGCGCAAATCGCCCAGCTCATCGGCAAAATTATTCTGCTGGCGTTTTTTATCCGACGCCGAAGCCATGGCTGGATTACCGCGTGGATATCTGGCCGCCGCCTGTTCGTTTGGTTTTGGGGCCACCACTAATTCGCCAGGTGGGTGCAACCAACTCCAAGCCCGCGCAATGCCAAAGGGAAACAGCGTTTGAATTTTAATCGATGGGATGGCGTGTATCCCCCGGGTAAAATCGCCGACCGGCACCATGAGGCTGGTCGCGCCGCTCGACATATCCAGCGCGATTGTCTCCCCGTCTGTATGCAGCGTCAGATTATAGGCCGGCTGTTGTTTTCGCAGCACCAGACGGATGTAGTGCCGCTCGCCAGAAAAATAATACGGCGCGACATCCACCTCGACGTGTAAGCCTTGTAAATTTCGCACGCTGGCGATGAGCGACAGCATGAAAACGAGGAATAGGAATATCACCGCCAGCAGAATGAAATTATTCTGCACTTTATATCCCATGGCAAAACTGGCCAGCACAAGAAAGCCGGCATAAAACCCAAAGCGATTGGGCAGGATGAAAATATTCGCCTGACGAATGTGCCAAACGCCCTTTAGCCAACGCTTGCGCCGCGCCGCCAGTGCCCGTGTGATGCGCTCCGAGAAAAACGATGTCGCCTTCGGTTTGGCCTCTTGCCGATTTTTCTTGGAAGATATGGAAGAAAGCTCGCTCACAAAACCCTCGCTTACGGCGCGCTAACTTGCAGCAAAACATCGCCCAGCAAAGCCGCGGCCGCCCCCGTAACCGGGCCCAGACGATGCTGCAAAGCGGGCACGAAAACCGCTTGAATATCTTCGGGCACGCAAAAATCGCGCCCTTCAATCATCGCATGGGCTTGCGCCAGACCTTTGATTTGCATCAAAGCGCGAACCGATAAATTGGGCAATTGCGCGCTGCGCAACTGCCCTGCCAAAGCCTGCAGGTAAGTGATAATCGGGTCCGAGAAATCAACGTCATGACATTTTTTTTGCAGCGCAGGAAACGCCCCAGCCGGTAAAATCGGCGGGCCCTGCTCGAAGCTTTCTTCGCCCGAACGCGCCTCGCGCAAAATATCGGCCTCTACCGCATTGGACGGCAGGCCGAGGCTGAACGACACGGCGAAACGATCGAGCTGCGATTCGGGTAATGGTGACACGCCGATTTGCTCGGTTGGGTTTTGCGTCGCAATCACAATGAAAGGCGCGGGCAAGGAAAAGCTTGAGCCATCGACCGTCACTTGACGCTCGGCCATGGCTTCGAGGAGCGCCGATTGGCTTTTCGACGGCGCGCGGT
>Ga0209603_1003393_pt1 | contig 13821 bp, 14 predicted proteins | sample COGITO_mtgs_1206_FD_184812 | JGI IMG/M metagenome (GOLD analysis project Ga0209603, IMG submission 184812) | Pelagic marine microbial communities from North Sea - COGITO_mtgs_120607 (SPAdes) (version 2) | ecosystem: Environmental > Aquatic > Marine > Epipelagic ... | reverse complement strand
ACACGGAGTGGTGAATTTGCGACTTTTGAAATTGTGGGGAGTGTGAACGCACCTGAAGCTGAGACATCGAGTTGCTGGAGAACTTGCCTGCGCACAACAGGGCGGTGACAATGAAAAGGTGCAACAAGTGCCACATGGAACTGGAGGAAACGTCCTTCCCGTTCAGCCGAACTGGCGACAAGACGAGGCGCATTGGTTTCTGCGAGGACTGCAACGTGAAAGTCAAGGCGTACAACAAAAGGTACCGTGAGGATCCAGACGGCGCCGAGGTGCTGGCAAGTGCAAAGAAACGCTGGCGCGAGTCGGACCATGGCATAGAGGTAACCCAGGAATACCGAGGCAGCCAGCTAAACAAGGACGCGCAGTCCAAGTATTGGAAGTCGTCCAAGGGTAAGGAAGCTGTCGATCGTCGCCTCGCCAAGCACCGCCACAGCATTGACATCCAGATTGGGTTCTCGCAGCTGGTGTCGGGGGCCCGCAAGAAATCGTCTGTTGTTTTCCGCTGCACCGAATTCAAGACAGCGTCAGCAGTGATTTTCCACGTCAAGTCCACGCTGTTGGATGGCATGAAGTGGCAAGACTACGGCACCACCTGGGAAATCGACCACAAGATCCCCCGCTCTGCGTACAACCACGACGACGCAGAAGATGTGCTGCGTTGCTGGTCGCGCGCAAACGTGCGTGCTTGCTGGAAGACGGCCAATCGCTCAAAGAACGCACAGCTTTGTCCCACGTTGGTGCAAGAAGTGCCCATTGCGTACCACCCTAAAGGTGGGTTAAGTTAGGGTTTGAGTGGGAGTTAAGCACCTTCAAAGATCACCGACGCGGGCACGCCCATGGCCGCCGCGACTGGAAAGCGGTAGGAAGTGCATGAGTGTGCGGTTAGGGTGGCGCGTTTGGGTGCGGGCTCTTACTATGGTCGTTGACGACCCTCATGAGGTCCACGAGGTCGGAGCGCGCCTCGGGCGGGCGCACGCCCGGCACCACCTGCTGCCGGTCTGCCAAGCGAACGTGCACGGCGTGAGTGGTGCGCAACGTGCAGCTCAGGGCAGCGGCGCCTTACCGGGGCACGCGAAGAGCTGCGGCGGCAGCGGCGGCGGCACGTGCGAGGGCACGGCCGAGGTGCCGCCGCCGGGGCGGTTGGGGTCGGGGTTGGTCGTCTGGAGCTGGTTGATCTTGCGCATCATCGCCGCCTGGAGCGCGAGCGAGCCGGCCTGCGCCGCGTCGTCCTCGGCAGTGGCGGAGGCTTGCACGGCGCGGCTCTCAGAGTCGAAGAAGAGGTTGGCCGGGTCGAGGTTTTGCGAGCCCTGCGTGCGCGTGATGGGCTGCGTCACGAGCATCTGGCGCGCGCGGACGACTTCCGCTTGCAGAGCCAACTCCTCGAGGGCGGAGATGAAGGAGGCCGACTGGAAGACCGTGGCGATGGGCGAGCAGATGTTGCCCGCGGCATCGGGCTGCTGCCGGAAGAAGACCTCGGACGAGAAGTCCTGTTTGTAGACCTGTGAGCGCTAAGTTGTGTTATATTGCGGCGTGCGATCACAGCGTGTGCACGCATGCAATCATGCTGAGGAAATGCACGCGCAAAACGTGTCATGCGATGCTTGCTGACACTTTTCCATTTAAGCAGTGTGATCGCTGCCGAGCCACACGTTGCCGGTACGAAAACGGCGACGTTTATAAAACGATCAGAAGAGCATGGAGCAATTCGGAGAGTGGCAAAGCGTCGGCCAAGAAGACGAGTCGTGGTGAAAAATTCAAGGTCAGCGGTCGCCGTTACAGGCTCAGCGAAAAGGGCAAAGCCAATGACAAGCGTCAGAGCTTGAAGCTGTCATCAAAACTGGGCGCCTCATTGCGCAGGATGGCAAGAGGTATAAACCAGAATCCCGCGTCTTTGCCGTCGCTTGGCGTGTTTGCCGACAACCGCGATGTACAGGAGCACCTTGTCTCAACATTCGAACCATGGATGACTCTCGAAAACCAGGGCGTGCGCCGTCGCGGTGACGACTATAACACCAAGTGGCACATAGGCCATCGCATTCCAAGGGCCGTATTCGACAGTGCCAACATCGAGGACATGCGTCGCTGTTGGTCACGAGAGAACGTCTACGCCCAGTGTGCTCGCGCCAATGTCGAGAATGGAAAGAAGCTGACCCTAACCGACGCAGAGCTTTTGCAGCTCCAATCGGTGTGGCCCACTGCGGCCAAGGACCTACAGGGACTAAAGGCGTTGTTCTAAAGCGTGTGTTGTGCTAGAGCGTACCGAATCAGAGTTGGTGCTGAAGATGCGGTACTGCCGGCGGTAGTGCGACTCGCCGACGTAGACGAACGAGAGCTCGCACTGCCCGACGTCGGGCACGACGGGGACGAGGTTGACGGACTTGGCCGGCTGCGCGGAGGCGGAGGTCCGCTTGGGCGTGCGCTGCTGCTGCTGCCGCGCCTGGTCCGAGTCGGTGGCGATCGGCCGCTTGGTCGCGCGCGACTCGGCGGCGTCGGGCGGGTCGCGCGGCGCGTTGCGCAGCGTGTTGGCCTCGGGGCCCATCTCGCTCTGCGCGGCCATGGCCTTGCCCCGAATGAAGTTGGCAAAGGGCGGCGGCGCCTCCTCCTCGAGCGAGACGACCACGAAGCCAAACTGGAGGAAGTGGTCGATGACCGCCTTCGCAAAGGGAGTCCACACGTCGTGCAGGTGGCGCGCGAAGGTGTCCTTGAGCGGCACGTCGCGCCCGTCGCGGCGCACGACGCAGCCGGAGCTCAGGAGCTGGCCCAGCAGGATGGTGCGCGCCGCCTGGATCGAGGGCGACGCGTGGTAGAGGTGGTTGAGCGCGTAGAGCGTGTCGTTGGCGATCTTGACCTCGCCGGGCGAGCCGGCGTCGATGGCCGAGAGCGGGCTCAGGGCGGCCTTGGCCTTGCCGCCGCCGTGCTTGGGCGGGTCCTTGCGGACCACGCGCTTCCGCAGGTCCATGCCGGACGACATCGGGCGCCTCACCCCTTGGGCGCGATCCACCCCCTTTTTTTTACATTCCGTTACTAGAGACACGACCACGCAAACGATATGCTAGCGGAGACTCTACGCTTGAGGTGCCTAAAGCTCCATCTCCGGGTTCGGCTGCGGCTTTGGGGCGGTGGCGGTGGCGGCGTCGGTGGCGCCGACGAGGCCCATGGCGGCTTCCATGGCGCGCACGGCCTCCGCGAGCGCGCCCATCATCTGCACAAACGGCTTGGGCGCGGTGCGAAACACCTGCCACTCCTTCCGCCGCTCGCGGAGGGCACTGAGCTGCTTGGCCATCTCCTGGCGCTCCTTCCACTGGCCCTTGGCCTCCTCGTGCTTCGGGTCGTGCACGAGCCGCTCGGCGCGCCGCATCAGGTGCGTGAGCTCGAGCTCGCGCGGGTCGCGCATGCTGGTGTGGAGCATCCACCGCTGGTACTGGTCGGTGTTCTCGAAGTGGTCCGCGTGCTCCTCCGCGCGCCGGATCGAGATGCCGCGCTCCGCCTCCCAGAGCGCCATCTTGGCCTCCGCCTTGGCCTTGGCCTCCGCCTCCTTGCGCTCGCGCTCCTTGCGCTCCCTCACCAGATTCCTGTAGGTGTCCGCGTAGAAGGAGTGGTAGGTCTTGTCGCTCATGAACGGGACGACGGACCTGGCCTTGAGGGTGCTGCCGTCGATCCCGACGTGCTTCTTCAGCAGCGCCTTCCACCACTTTAGGTGGGTGTGGTGGAAGAGCGCGCGGTTCGTGCGGTTGAGGCTGGCCCAGCTCAGCACGCCCTGCATGGCCTGCTCCTGGGCCTCCTTGGTGTCCTTGTCGGGGTCGGGCTCGATCAGGCCCATGATGAGCTCCACGAGCTCCGGGTGGCCGCCGCCCAGCACGAGCTGCATCGCCGATGCTTGGGGGGTGGGGGTGGCCGACGCCGACGCCGACGCCGACGCCGACGGTTTATTCTTAATACCCACCCTTACTTTGGCAATCTTGCGCACCCGGATGGCGGCGGACGGGCGCACCAACGGTGACGGTGCTGCGCACGCACGAGCACCGGACCCCTTCGGCTGGAGCATCGGTGTTAGTGCCCCGAGTCCGCGCAAGACCAGGCCCAGTCCATGTTCTGCAACACGAGCCGTGAGGGGCTGTTATCGTTTTTCATCCCGCACGGCTTGCGCAGGACGCTGCCCAAAAACTTGACCATCGCGCCCTTGGCGCGCCCCGTGGCCGGTGCGCGGTCGCCGTTCTCCACCAGCGTGCGCAGCTGCGACCGCACGGCGCGATGGTAGTCCCCGAGGAATATGTGCGGCGACGACTGGAACCACGCCCTCCGCACGACCCTCCGGAGCATCTCCGCGTGGTGGTGCTCCCACGCGAACTGGCTCCAGTGGTATTGGCGCGAGTGCGCAATGTGCGCACCGCCGTGCCGTTGCTGCAGCTGCGTGTCGAACAGGTCCCACGCCAGGCGCACGAGGCCCTCGGCGAAGGCGTCGACGTGGTCGAGGTGCGTCGTGGGCACGTGCAGCAGCAGCACGGTGTGCAGGCCGTCGGCGAGCGCGCGGTTGACGCGGCGCATGCGCACGAGGCGGCGCGCGTTGGACCAGGGCTCCGTCGCAAAGATGCGCTGCCGCACGTAGCCGACGATGCGCTCCACCAGCTCGTCGGGCAACCGCTCCCACAGGGGGGTGCCGGGGGGTGCGCGCTTGCGCCGAAATCGCTTGTGCTCCCTCATCGTCATCATCGTTGCGCAACCCCCACGAGCACCGGCGATCACCCACAAGTTGCAAAGGCGCGCGTGCGCTTGCGCGTGCCCACCAAGGCCAGGGCCAGCGCCACCACCGCTCACGGCGTCAGCAGGTGCGCCTCGTGGGGCCGATCCTTGGTGGCCTTGTACGCCGCGAGCGCGCGCTTCCACGCGGCCTGGTCGCGACCGCAGGCGCGCGAGATGGCGCAAAACGTGTCCCTGTCCCGCTCCTGGATGCGCCGCACTTCGCCTTGCGCAAGGCGCTGGTCGTTTGCGAACGCGACGCGCTCCGTTTGCATCCAGAGCCGCAGCGTCGCCTCGTAGAAGATCGCATTCAACACGTCCCCTGGCTCGCGGGACCGCTTGTGCACCAACCGGAGCGACGCGATCGTTCGCCAGCTGATCTGGTACTCGACCAACGCCTTGCGCATCGTCATCACGCCCGGCGTGGGCGAGATGGCGAGCCTGAGGATGTAGTTGCACAGCTGGGCCGGCAGGTGGAACAGCAAGGCGCGCATGCCGCCCTCGCCGTTGTAGGTGTGTTGGCGACCATTGACGACTTTGTGCGCGCGCTTCGATGGCACCGTCTTGGCCTGGCCAGGTGCGTCGCCCATGCGCGCACGCACGAGCACCGGAACCCGCCTGCGTGACTGGTTGGTTGGTTGGTTGGTTGGTTGGTTGGTCGCGCGTGTGCGTGCGCGCTTACTGGTCACTGCTCGCGTTTATTGAAATGAGAACGCTCCACCCCACGACGCGCACGCATGCGCACACGCACGCACACGCACACACCAAGACACACGCCAAGACACACGCCAAGACACTCTCGCGGTCCCATCACCCTCCTCGCCCACCCTCCTCGCCCACCCTCCTCGCCCACCCTCCTCGCCCCTTGCGCGCAACGCGAGTTGCGCGTCTACTTGGACGCCGACAGGTCGTCGTCGTCGTCGGAGTCGGACTCGGCGCCGCCCGGGACGCGCTCGGCGCCCTCCTGGCCCTCGTCGCCCGAGGCGTCGGCGTCGGCGTCGGCGTCGGCGCCCTCGTCCTCGCCCTCTCCAGCCTGACTGCCCTCGTCCCCCTCGTCCCCCTCGTCTCCCTCGTTGCCCTCGTCTCCCTCGTTGCCCTGGTCACCCTCCTCGTCGCCCGCCGCCGCGGCCTCCCCCCGGCCGTTTGGCGGCCCCATCGCCACCTCCTTTGCGATGGCCCGCTCGCGCTGCTCTTTGGTCGCGCCCTCGCCCTCGCCCTCGCCCTCGCCCTCGCCCTCGCCCTCGTCGCCCGAGGGGCCGGAGTCGACCTCTTTGCCGGCGACCTCGTTGGTGGCGACCTCGTTGGTGGCGGCCGGGCTGCGCTCGTTGGCGTCGAGCGGCTCGTGGTCGCCCCCCTCGCCCCGGTCGGAGCCGGGGTCTTCCGGCCCCCGCGTCGCCGGCGACTTCTTGCCCTTCTTGTCCTTGTCCGCGGTGGGAAACGTGCCACCCGCCGCGTCCCACTGCTTCTTCTCCTCCTCGGCCTTGCGCTTGAAGTGATCGTGCTCATCCTTGCTCACACTCTTCCACGCCTGGCCGTACCAATCGCGCTGGGTCTTGAACTTCCCAGGAAGCTCATCGTTGTCCCCGAGCGCAGAGATGGCCGCCTGGCGCTCATCGTTGTACCGCTGCTTGGTCGTCAGCGCTCCCATCCAGCACTGGTAGGCGGTGCGCGCCTTGCGCTGGCCCTTGGGGGGCTTGGCCGCCGCCGGCTTGGCCGCCGCCGGCTTGGCCGCCGCCGCCGGCTTCTTGGCCGCCGCCGCCGGCTTCTTGGCCGCCGCCGCCGGCTTCTTGATCGTCGCCGCCGGCGCCTTGGGCTTGGCGGCGGCCGGGGCCTTGCCGCCCTTGGGCCGCGACACCGCCGGCGCCTTGATGCCCAGCGTGCCCGGGTGCGGCTCGGCGTCCGCCGCCTTCTTGCCCGCCTCCGCCTTCTTGGCATCGTGGGCCGTGTTGGCCGTGTTGGCCTTGGTGGCGCCCTTGCGCTTCTTCGCATCCGCCTCGTCGTCGTCGGAATCGCTGGCGGTCTGGGCAGGGCGCTCGGTCTTGCGCTTGCGCACCTGCGCAAACGCCGCAATCCCGTCGGTCTTGGCCTCGTCCATGAAGCGGCACGCGCACTCCTCGCGCGCCGTGCCGCGGAGCTCGGCGCACTTCTTGGCGTGGAGCTCCGCGTGTTCCGCCTCCTGCGCAATGCGCGCCGCCTCCGCCTCTGCCGCCTGATCGTACCACGCCTTCGCCTCCGGGGTGGCCTTGTTGCGCACGGACGCCTTGACCTCGTCAATCTCCTCCTTCGACTTGCCCAGCTCGCGCATGTACTTCCACGTCTCGAGCTTCTGCTCATTGTACCGCGCGTGGTGCGAAAACTCCTTGCCGAGCTGGGTGCGCGCATCGGAGAGGGCGCACTCGAGGCGCTCGACCTTGCCCTTGAGGAACTCGATCGTCGCGGCGTCCGTCGCCTTGCGGGCCGCCTCGTCGAGGAGCGTGTCGGCCAAGCTGCGCACGAATTCCATGGGCTGCGACTGCGCAGATTCGGTTGTTGACATTTTTTTGACGCGCACGCACGAGCACTGGAAGCGGCTGGTCAGGAAAGGGCCGCTGTGGCCGTGTCCCGATGGTTGTGGATGTGTGTGCGTGTTACGGTGACTGCAGAAGTTGCAAACGCCCTTGCGATTTTAGATTCACCCAACGAGCACAACCCGACTCAGAACCCTAACCACCCACACGAGCGCATGCGCGCTCAACAAACTGTGCCGCACCGAGCGCACCGAGCGCACCGAGCGCACCGAGCGCACCGAGCGCACCGAGCGCACCAAGCGCACCTAGCGCCCCTTCCCCCCACTGGACCAGCCACGGGTGACCGCTTACCGAAGACCGAGCCGGCCCTGCGCCTTGGAGCGCTTGTACGCGTAGCGCGCAAAGTCCCAGACCCACCGGATGCCCGCGTGTGGGCCCTCGTCCCGCACCCACTCGAGCAGCTCGATGGGCGCATGCTCGTACGCGTGCGCAAAGCTTTGCTGCGAAAGCTCGGGAAACCCCTCGAACGTGCCCGTCTGCCAGTGATCGAACTCGCTCCACATGAGTCGACGTGCGCACACACGAGCACCGGCGGTCGAGGCGGTGGGAGAGCGCGCGACGGCGTGTGCGGGCGTGTGCGGGCGTGTGCGTGTGTGCGCGCGTGTGTGCATGGGTGAGGGGGAGGGGAGGGTAACCAACCACCCACCGGTCGCGCTCAAGATTATTAAGAATTGCAAATTGGAAAAACTAGTGGATGCATTACTTGAGCACTTGGGCCCTCCCAGCCAAGGAAGGCCAACGTGCTCAAGTAATTCTCATTAATTGGATTATTTATTGGATCCACTGAATAATCCTATTTATTGGTCGGGCTTCACACTCACCGCTCATGGGGCTACGGCTACGGCTCGTCCGCGCGCTTGCGCTTGGTCGGCTGCGGGAAGAGCGGCACGATGCTCACGTCCTTGTCGCGGAGGTACCCCAGGGCGGCGCGCTCCATGGCGTCGCAGCTCGGCTTGCAGGCCGTGGAGCGCGTGAGCGCGCGCTCCATCGCCACCGACCGGTTCTTGCCCGCGACGCACGCGACGATCACGGTCTTGCCATTGTCCAGATCGCCCTTGGCGAGGTCCACCGCGTCGTAAAACGTCTGCAGCTCGTCCTCGCCCCACGCGAGCTCACCCTTGCCGGGGTCGTGCAGCAGGATGGGAATGACGTTGGTCAGCGGGTACCAGTCGCCCGTGGTGCTCGTCTTGGGTGCGCCAAAGACGCTGGCGTCCCACTCCTTGTTCCAGTTGCAGAAGAGGTACACGCGGTGCTTGGACGATTCCTTTGAGTAATCGCACGCCTTGAGGCGCGCAGCCAGCTCGGCCCGCACCTTCTTGCCCACGCCGCCCTGGATCACGATGCCGCCGGGTGTCGGGCCATCGGCGTCTCCAGCCTCCTCCTCCTCCTCCTCCTCCTCCTCCTCCTCCTCCTTTTCGCCCTCCTTCGCGTCCCCCTTCTCCTCTGGCTGCTGGAAGCACGGGTAGTCGAGCTTACGGGGCGGCGGGGCGTCGCACAGCTCGCGGAAGCGCCGCCGTTCCTCGGCACTCTGGTCGGAAGTTGTCATTCGTTTAATGGTGCGCACGCACGAGCGCAGGAAACGGTGCGGGTGCCGAGGATTCTTCAGAATCCAATGAATTGGGACTACTTGAGCCCCTTGGCCTTCACTGGCCCGGGGGGCCCAAGTGCTCAAAATTATTAATAATTGCAAATTGGAAAAAGTAGTGGATGCACTACTTGAGCACTTGGGCCCTCCCAGCCAGGGAAGGCCGAGGTGCTCAAGTAATCCCAATTAATTGGATTCTTAAGAATGGTCGACCACAGTGCGTGTAATTTTTTTTCAAGACTAGGGACCCTGCGCACGGTGGTAGGGTCCCTACTCTTCGCGGGTTGTCCAAGGTCCCACGGGGCGACCCCCGGTGACCTTGGACAACCCTATGGACACTCTGTGGTCACAAAGACCAGGGACCCTAGCACCGTGCGCAGGGTCCCTACTCTTCGAGGCGTCCCACCCAGAGTTTTGGGTGGGACGCCTCCAAGAGTAGGGACCCTGCCGTCGTGCGCAGGGTCCCTACTCTTCGGCGTCCACTTTGTGCGCGTCCACTTGGGGCCCACGAACCGTGAAACTCCGACCAACCACCGGCGGCCATTCTTAAGAATCCAATTAATTGGGATTACTTGAGCACCTCAGCCTTCCCTGGCTGGGAGGGCCCAAGTGCTCAAGTAGTGCATCCACTACTTTTTCCAATGCGCGGCAATGGAGTGGATCCACTGAATAATCCAATTAATGAGAATTACTTGAGCACCTCGGCCTTCCCTGGCTGGGAGGGCCCAAGTGCTCAAGTAATGCATCCACTAGTTTTTCTAATTTGCGGCAATGAATAATCGTCAGGTGAGCAGGCCCGGGCAGTTGCCGCAGAGGTGCAGCAGGTCGATGCATTGCATGCTGCGCCCGTGCTGGTTTTGGTGCGTGACGCGGTGCATCATCCAGCCGCTCTTGCCGCCAACGTCCGTGACGGGGGCGATATGCTGGAGCAGTTCGGGGAGGGGCATCTCGATGGTTTCCTCCTCCTCCATGGAGCCCAAGCTGGGCGTGCCGTCCGCGTTCAGCTCTTGGGTGAATTCCCTGTCGCAACATTCGCGCGCAATGTGGTTCTGCATTACCCCGGGGTTACCGAACGACCGGTGCTTGTCGAACACCGCGTTGTCGAGCACCGCGTCGGCGAGCACGCGACGCAGCGCATACTCGGAGCCGCACAGGCCGTAGCCGTGCACCTCAATGAGCATGTCGACCACCACGATGCCTAAACATCCTCGACCGTCGAGGAGCAAGTGCGACCAGTAGGACCCGATCAACGAGTCAACCTCTCTGTCGTCGCCCTCCTCGCGCCGAACCAGCTTGAGCTTGAGGCGGTGGATCGTGCCGGAGAGCAGCGGTCCGGTCAGGTAGTCCTCGAGAAAGAGCACGGTCATCGGCAGGGCGTAGCTCTGCGTCGCCTGGGTGGCGACCTCGTGATCCAACGCGTAGCAGTTGACCGCCCACGCCTGCCACTCCGAGCTGCGCAGCACTCGGCGGCAGCGGTTGGCCATGCTGCGGTTCACGGTCTTGAGGAGGCGCAGCTGCATGAGCGACAGGTGGCGCAGCACGACCAGCCACAGCTCCGCCGGCAGCTCGCTGTCCCAGGGGACGTGCGCACCGTGCGCGCGTGCGCACGCACGAGCACCGGCAGTGCCGGACTTGCGCATTGCGCTTAGAAACCGCCCACTCACCCACTCTGTCACACCCACACTCTGCCACACCCACTCTGCCACACACACTCTGCCACACCCGCCCACACTTGCCCTTACACCTTCATGCTCCGCAACGCGGCGCGCAGTTTGCCGCCCTCCATGCCGGCCACGCACACGCACATGGGTCGGAGCCGCACCACCTGGCACTTGGCCACGCCGAGCTCGCGCGCAAACTTGGCGAAGAAGCCCTCGCGGTCGTGCGAGCCCCAGAGCGCGAGCGGCTCGATGTCGGCGTCGGTGGGCGAGAACTGCCGGTTCTTCCACGTGAACCGGTCGTGGATGAAGGCGTGGTCGAGGTTGGCCGCTTCGCTCCGCTTGGTCGCGGCCTTGTACTCCTTGACCACGGAAGCGGCGAGGTCGCGGTCGCTCACGAGGCGCGGCGAGCTGAACGGCAGCGACGAGTACGCCTCGTTGCGCAGCGATTGGCGCACGTCGCCGTTCTCGCTCAGGAAGAGCACCACGCCGTCGGCAAGGTTGGACATGGCGAGCAGGCCCTGCGAGACGGTCGCGTCGACGCCCGTGCTGTACTGGTACTGCTTGGACTCCTTGCGCTCGTCCACCTTGCGCAGCACGTTGACGCCCACGTCGACGGCGGTCACGGCGGCGCGGTACCGGCCGCACGAGCTCTGGTCGGGCACCGAGTCGATCATCGGTGCGCCCAGGGCGTCGCTCGCGAGCATGAGGATGCGCGAGCGGTTGCGCGACCCCGCGCGCGTGACGCGCCGGAGGCCCGCGGCGAGGCACCCCGGCCCGGTGTCGGCCAGGAGCTCCGCGAGCGACCCGCCCGTCTTGAGCGCCGTCATGAAGCGCGCGTGGAACTGGTCGGCCGCCTGGCCCGCGCCGGCCTTGACGACCAGGAAGCTGGTGGAGTGGCACCGGTCGCGCCCGCGCAGGGTCTGCGCGGGCGCGCACGAGTGCTCGGCCGAGTAGAGGCCCACGAAGCACGCCGGACCGTCGAAGCCGGCCTTCCACTCGGACAGGTCGCGGTCGTTGTCGTCGCCGTCGAGGTGCGGACCCACGTTGAGGTCGGGGTCGGCCGTCTGCGAGTCGATGAGCGTGCGCAGCTTCTTGAGGCACGCCTGGCGGTGCTGCGGGTCGGCCAGGATGCGGTCGACCCACGCGCCGTGCACCTTGATGGCGGAGACGCCCGCGCCCCACGCGGGCGAGAAGACCGTGTGCGGCACGTCCCTTTCGGAGCTGTCAAACCGGAAGACGATGTTCTCGTACTTGCCCGAGGTGGGGTCCAGATCGGCCGAGGGGAGCATCACCGCCTCGTCCTCCGGCCGGAGCGCCTTGGCCACGCTGTCCTTGAGCAGCTTGGGCACGTCGTCGACCGCAAAGATGCGCGCCATGGCGTTGCCGCCGCGCCGGCACGCGCGCGGCGGTCCCAACTGCATCCGTGCCACGCGTCCGCCTTAGCGAGCCACGGGTGGTGGTGGTGGTGGTGGTGGTGGTGGTGGTGGTGGTGGTGCCACTACAGCGCGGTTTCGTCGCCCTCCAGGTGCGCATCGGTCGCGTCGCACAGCATGCGCTCAATGCGCTCGTTCTGCAGGCGAAGGATTTCCTGCCGATTTGGCAGCAGCGCGCGCAGCAGCACGCGCATCGAGACCGTGGTGACGACCAGCAGGAGCGCGACCGAGGCCGCGACTGCGACGTGCTGCATTATGGAGTGGCGGCCGGTGCGCTATGCGCTACGCGCTATGCGCTATGAGCGCTATGAGCGCTATGAGCGGTGGCGCGGTGGCACGGTGGCGCGCGCCAAGCAACCGCCCCAGCAGTGATACCATTTAGCGAGTTATGCGCACGGCTAAGCAAGGACACGGGATGGCATGCAGCTGACCTTTGCGTCCTTGCTGGGCAACGACGACCGCCGCTATGCGCACCAGGCCGTGCCCACCGACGCCAGGCTCGTGCCCGTGGTCGCGTTCGCGGCCGTGCCGGACGAGGCGAGCGTGGCGGCGCAAAGCAAGGCGTCCCAATTCTGGATCCCGGGGACGCGGTTGGGCTGCTCCAACCGCACCTGTCGACGCCTGCTGCTATCCCTGCTCCTCTTGCTCGGCCTGTGGTTCATCGTCACGCTCGTGCCGCACCACGACGACGACAGGCGCGGGGGCGGCCTCCTCTTTTCCGGCTCGGGCGGCGGCGTGCGCAGCCCGTCGCCGCCGCCGCGACAGTCGCCGCCGCCACCGCCCGCGGTGCTGCACGTGCGCTCGCCCAACCCGCCGAGGCCGCCCTCGCCGCCGCCGCCGCCGCTGCCGCCCACGCCGCCGCCGCCGGGCGCGTGCCTCCCCGTGAACTTTGACTGCTCCGGCACCGCCGTCTGCTGCGCCGGGCTCAAGTGCGAGCTGCGAAGCGTGGAGGTGTCCCCGGGCATCCTCGACGACGAGGAGACCTGCATCAACGCGCCGCCCTCGCCGCCCGTGCCGCCCTCGCAGCCCGACACCACGCCCCCGCCGGAGGCGCCCCCCGAGCCGCCGGTGCCGCCCCTGCCCCTGCCGCCGCCGCCGCCCTTTCCGCCGCCCGTGGAGCCGTGCGAGTGGCACTGCGAGCTCTTCCACAACTACCCGCACAAGAGCGCGATGGACGCCGCGCGCGACTTTTGCCACGAGGAGTCGTGGTGGGCGCACGCGTCCGAGGCGCCGCACGTCGAGAGCTGCGAGATCCAGCAGCCGCCCAGCTACCCGCCGGTGCCTTCGCCGCCCCCGCCGCCGCCCTCGCCGCCCAGGCCGCCCTCGCCGCCCCCGTCCGTGCCGCCGCCCGCGCCGCCGCCCGCGCGGCCGCCCCCGCCCTCGCCGCCCCCGCCCTGGACCGACGCCTACGGCATCACCGGCATCTTCGCGGGCACCGCGCCCGAGGTGGTGCCGGAGGTCGCCCTCGACCTCGACGAGGGCCCGTCGAGCCTCGACGTCAACTTCAACTTTGGCCGTATGCGGCGCCTGCAGGACGCGCTGCCGCCGCCGCCCTCGCCGCCGCCCTCGCAGCCGCCCGCGCCGCCCTGCCCGCCACCGCCGTCGGCGCCGCCGCCCGTGCCGCCCGCGCCGCCCGACGTGCCGCCGCCGCCCCACCCGCCCTCGCCGCCGCCCTACCCGCCCGGCGTGGCGCCCAAGCCGCCGCCGCCCTCGCCACCCTCGCCGCCGCCGCCGCCACCCCTTCCCGCGCCGCCGCCACCGCCCAAGCCGCCGCCGCCGCCGCCGCCCACGCCGTGCCCGCCCCCGCCCCCGCCGCCCCCCCCGCCCCCCCCCCCGCC
>Ga0209603_1003382_pt1 | contig 13841 bp, 9 predicted proteins | sample COGITO_mtgs_1206_FD_184812 | JGI IMG/M metagenome (GOLD analysis project Ga0209603, IMG submission 184812) | Pelagic marine microbial communities from North Sea - COGITO_mtgs_120607 (SPAdes) (version 2) | ecosystem: Environmental > Aquatic > Marine > Epipelagic ... | reverse complement strand
ATGGCTGGTGAAAATTTAGACTATGGAGATATGGACGGTTGCCCCATTCCTGATTTAAGATAACAATATGAGTACAAAACTCTTTGATTTGAGTGGTAAAGTTGCTTTGGTGACTGGTGCCACCCATGGTTTAGGAATGGCTATGGCCATTGGAATTGGTCACGCAGGGGCGACTATTATCATTAATGGAAACAGCTCACAGGAAAAAATAGACAAAGCAGTTGCCCAACTTCAGTCGGAGGGAATAAAGACTTTCGGCTACCGTTTTGACGTTACCGATGAAACTGCTGTGATAAAAGCCATTGCAAAAATCGAAAAAGAAGTAGGTTCCATAGACATCTTGGTCAATAATGCTGGAATCATCAAGCGTACTCCTTTGGCGGAAATGGAAGTCACCGATTTTGAACAGGTCATCAAAGTAGATTTGGTCAGCCCTTTTATTGTTTCCAAAGCTGTCATTCAAGGCATGATGCAAAGAAAATCGGGTAAAATCATTAACATATGTTCCATGATGAGTGAATTGGGAAGAAATACTGTAGGAGCCTATGCAGCAGCCAAAGGAGGCCTTAAGATGTTGACACAAAATATGTGTGTAGAGTGGGCGCCCTACAATGTTCAGGTCAATGGAATCGGTCCAGGTTATTTTGCAACCGAACAGACCCAACCCATCCGGGTTGATGGACATCCCTTTAATGATTTTATTGTCAACAGAACGCCTGCTGGTATCTGGGGAGATCCCGATGAATTGCAGGGTGCGGCTGTTTTTCTATCCTCCAAAGCTAGTGATTTTGTAAACGGTCAAGTGCTTTATGTTGATGGGGGGATACTGGCCACCATTGGAAAACCCTCTAACGAATAATCCTTTTCTCTCCTTAAGAGATTTATGACCTCCGTTGTGTGGCCATCTTAGTCGTGGTCCCTATTCCCGCTGATCCTAAAAATTGACAATAAAAAACTTTAATAAATATAGTATATAATCGCTATTACTTTTATGTCTAAAAAATATATTAATATGATTTTGAGCAAGTTATAGGTAAATAAAACAAAATATAAAAGGAAGATATCCGAATATTAGTTTCGGATATTTACAAGTTAGCTGCAATTAGAGCAATCATACTAACAAAAAACATTAATAAATAGAAGAACGTTTTTACAACAACGCAAAAACGTTAGTGGGGCAATGAATGCCCATAATCGCAATAGTGTTTTTTTAGTATATTTGTATTAAACCATCCCAAATCTGGTTTACCCCCAAATGAAAAATCTACGGCTCATCCCCGGTTTTCACAAACAAGAAGTTGTTGTCAAAGTAGCCTCTGCTTATGACAGTGAGTTGATTCCTTTGGTTAAAACTCTTAAAGGATTACGATGGAGCCATACCCTTCGGTCTTGGTATTTTCGAAAAAAAGAATTTAAATTAAACCCTTTTTATCAAGCATTAAAAGGAAAGGTTTTTATTGATTACTCCCAGTTAAAACAGACTACCACCCCGACTAAAAAACCAACTTCTGAAATCCAAAAGTTGGGTGTAAAACTTCCCAAAGGGTATAAAGAACAACTTGTTCCAAAACGCTACAGTCAAAACACGGTTAAAACCTATTGTAAATGTTTTCAAAAATTTATAGCTCACTTTATAGATTATGACATTGATTGCCTATCAAAAAAAGATGTCAAAACTTTTCTGCTTTATTTGATTCAGGAAAAAAAGATAAGTTCAAAGACAACTGAAATTTATACGCATGTTAGCAAAAAATCTCTTGCAAATATCAAAAGCCCATTAGGTGCAATTATTGAAAGTCAAAGCATTGAAAAACAACAATTTTACACGAATAAAAACAAATAATATATAAAAGAAATGAACGCAACACTGCGGATTTTTAAAAGTTAGTAACCATTAAAATAAAGAAATGAATAGATCACTACTAACCCTAGTTATTTTACTTTTTTATACAATAAGTGTAAAGGCACAAAATTGGGATAAACGCCACAAATTTGCAAAGACATACTTTGGGATAAGTAGCTATATAACTCCAAATTTAAGTGCAGGAAATTTTATTGATTCAAATGGGAGTATTCAGGGGTTCAAAAAGAATGGATTTATATCTCCAGCCATCAATATAGGAGCAACACATTTTTGGGGGTATGCAGACTTTTATATTTCTATTAGCACCACTGATATCAAACTTGGAAATGATGAAATAATTAACGACTTTCATTTAGGGACCTTTACAGGACTTAAATATATCCTTTAGCCTCTAAAGAAAATACAGTTAGACCATATTTAGGATATAAGTTTTCACCATTTAGATACCAGCAATCTAACTCATTAAATCAAAATTATAATTTCACCCAAGTAAAGTCTGTATTTGATATTGGATTGGGTATTCAATTACCCAATTTCTATTTCACCTTAGAATATGGAAGAGTGTTTGATCCTGAATTTGACACCTACCTATCACGACAAACGGTTAGCAATGATAAATTTCCAGTAAACCTATTTCAAATAGGATTGAATTATACAATCGAGTCCACTAAAAGAGCAAGTACAGAAATAAATAGAGAGTCGAATAGCCAATTCTCTGAGTCAAACAATTGGGGACTATTTTTTGCCGCAGGACCATCATCATCATTCCCATTAGTTTCATCGAGTTATATCACAGATTTATATCCATTCTTGAACGACAAGTCATTTCCAAGTATTTTTCCTGATATAGCTATAGGATATCACTTCACAAAGACAGACTTGATTACGGCATTATCTTTCAGACCAATAAATCAAAAAAGAATTGCTTACGGATTTGAACAAAAAATATCACGAAAAAGTGTAAATCTTGAAACCTACAAATTTTTAACGGACTATCACGGATTTGCCCCTTATTTAGGAATTGGACTAAGTTATGAAAGTATTAGAATGTCAGAATCAGATAATGGAATGGAAATTTCAAATCTGACAACTAATAAATTTTCACCAAATATAGTATTTGGCTGGGATATAAGACCAAGTGAAAAGGGTGACTGGTGGATCCTAAGAACTAACTTAAGGTATTTTCCTATTCTCAATTTTGAAAGGAAGGCAAAAAAATTGAGTTTGCAACACCTAGAATTTAATTTTATTCAATTTGTTGTTTATCCTCAACGCTTAAAAAAAATAAAAAAAACGGTAGCTAACAATCGGTGATGACAGCATATCTATCCTCTGTCGAGATACGTTGCATACCATCATCCGTTACCACCATACTTATTCAGCTACAGAAAATTTATAGGTAGTTTGGGTTTTATAAACCTCTCCTACTTCCAATATGGTATTGGGAAAATTGGGCTTATTGGGGGAGTCTGGATAATGCTGAGTTTCCAAAGCAAAGGATCCGCGGTATTCAAATGGGATACCATACTTACCAACATCACTACCGTTCATAAAATTCCCCCCGTAAAATTGAACTCCAGGTTCTTCTGTTAGAATATCCAATTGCCTTCCGCTTTTGGGGTCAATGACCCGAGCTGCCAGGCTCATGCTACCATAGTTGTCTTTTTTAAGCACAAAATTGTGGTCATAACCCCCACCACGACTAAGTTGAATATTGGATTCTTCTTGATTCAAATCCCTTCCTATGGTTTTAGCCTTTCTAAAATCAAAGGGGGTTCCCTCCACCGATCGGATCTCTCCCAATGGGATGAGCCCTTCATCTACTGGAGTAAAATGAGTTGCATTGAGCATCAGCAGATGATCGTTGATGGTGCCCTTGGCTTCCCCACCAAGATTGAAAAAAGCGTGATTGGTCAAATTGACTGGAGTCGCCTTATCGGTAGTTGCTGTGTAAGCCATATTTAATTCATTTTTATCGTTGATAGAATAAGTAACACTCACCTCTAAATTCCCTGGATATCCCATTTCTCCATCTTTTGAAAAACAAGTCATGACGATGGAACTTTCATCTGCTGAGACGACATCCCAAACCTTATTATGAAATCCGTCTGGCCCGCCGTGGAGGTGATTTTCATTGTTGTTGATCGGCAAATCATAAACTTTGCCCTCCAATTCAAATTTGCCTTTAGCAATGCGATTGCTATACCTTCCGATCAGGCATCCGTGATAGGGCGTAATGGCTTTTTGATAGTCAGCTAAGCTTTTAAAGCCCAATACAACATCTCCCATCTTACCTTTTTTGTCTGGGGTTAAAAGACTTACGATACGACCTCCGTAATTGGTGATATAAACTTCTATTTGCTTATTTTTTAAAAGATAAAGATCAGTAGACTTTCCACCTATTTCACTTTTAAAATCAATAGCTTTTAGCATGAATTTTTCATTTTTAGGGTTTTCACAAAATACAAATGTTAACAAAATTAATGTGGAACTGATTTTTTTTAGTTTCATAAGATGAGATTATTCCTTGTATAAATTTTGATGAAGTTCTTTTAAAGTTTGTGCAGGGATTTTGATCACCTGACGGTCATAAGTCATTAAACCATTGATTTCTCCTTCAACATCCGTAGTCTGGGTATAAACAGCTGCGGAAAGCCCATTTTTTTCTTTCATTTGAACAATCTGATCCAACTTGTAAATGTAGTTTTTAAGTAAGTCCTCCGAGGAGTAATAAGTTTGATATCCCCAGTTTCTCATTTCAGGATTCCAAAGATTCTCTTTAATGGGGAAGCCGATGCCACCATATTCTCCTATTACTGTCGCACGGTCAAGGGCGGTAGGGGGGACGGTAAGGTTAACATGATAAGTGTGGATATCATAAATATCTCCACAGGGTCGCAAGGTCCATCCACTAGTAGGATTGACCAATCTATTTGGGTCTAAACTTTTTACAAATTCAGTAATTCTGCAAGTATCATATTGGCCCCAACCCTCGTTAAAAGGCACCCACATTACAATGCTAGGCGCATTATAGTGGATGTTTACCATACGGCGAAGTTCTCTTTCAAATTGGTCGGCATCTTCCGATCTTCGATTCAAATCCGCTTGACCCACCCGAATCCTTTCCAAACTGTTATAAATTCTGTCTTTGTTTTTAGTTTTTTCCATCTCTTCCGGGGTTTTCAATGCGAGTCGATTATAGGAAGGCATGTCTTGCCACACCATGATCCCTAGTTGGTCACAATGATAATACCATCGATCGGGTTCAATTTTAACGTGTTTTCGAATCATATTAAAGCCCATAGCCTTAGTCATCTCAATGTCATAACGCATGGCTTCGTCCGAAGGAGGGGTAAGCAAACCATCGGGCCACCACCCTTGGTCAAGAGTGCCATAATGGAAAAGCGGTTCATTATTTAAAAAGAGGTACTTAACTCCTTTATGATCTCCCAAGCTGATTTTACGCATTCCAAAATAACTTTCCACCCGATCGATCAATTTACCATTGGGGTTGGCAAAACTCATTTTTACTGTATACAAATGAGGATGATCAGGTGACCACAAATGAGGATGATCTATTTTTAGTGACAATGCCTCATTGGACTCTGTGCTTCCAGAGGTAACTTTTTTTCCTTCAAAGAAAACCTCCACTGCAACCTTGTATCCAGAAACCAAAGCCTTATTGGCCAAAGGAGTAAATGTTACCAGACTTCGGTCTAGGTCGGTGGTTGTTTTTACTTCCTCCAAATAAGCCTCAGGAGATACAGCCTCTAACCAAACTGTCTGCCAAATCCCACTCACGGGAGTGTAGTAAATACCAGAAGCATTGATTTGTTGTTTGCCACGGGGTTGGGAACTAAAATTGGTAGCGTCTTCGACCGAAAGAACGACTTTTTGATTCCCTTTGAGTTTTAAATAGGGGGTAATATTAAAAGAAAAACGATCAAAACCACCTTTGTGAGACCCTACTAAAATATCATTGACCCAAACAGAACAATGATAGTCAACGGCCTCAAAATGAATAATGACATCCTTTCCATCCCAATTTTTAGGGAGGCTAAAGGATTTTTTATACCACATTTTATCTTCGGGTGTGATTTTTTTTCCTACCCCTGACAATGGAGATTCAAAACCAAAAGGAACCAAAATTTTGCCTTGAAACCTTTTGGGTTCACTTTGATTGGTTTTTAAAATTGCATAGTCCCACAATCCATTGAGATTCTTCCATTCGGTTCTTTCAAATTGAGGACGGGGGTACTCTTGCCAAACATTTTCAGGACTGACTTTTTTGCCCCATTGACTCATCATTTTACCCCCTACGGCTTTCCAGTTTTGGGCTTGTAGGGAGGTAGCTAGCATAAGTACAAAAAATATCAATCTAATCATTTTTATCAAATTTTTATTTGTTGTAAGATAGAAAAAACCAAATCCAATTAAAACTATTTAACCATTCGTGATTTACTGTTAATGATTCTCAATTTATTTTTTTAAAAAGCATTATATTGTAAACTAATGAATTTTTCAATGGAGATATTTGAGATATTTTGGAATGAAATCATCAACTTTTTTGGAATCACCAATTTTTTCCAAATTCTTAATACTGGAGACTATGCCTCTTTTTTGACTTACGATGGTATAATAGCCATTATTCAGCCAATTTTGCCACTGCTTTTGATATTGGAATTTATAATGGGAATGGTTCACAAGAAACCGCAAACGAAGGTTTATCAAACTGTTTTTTTGATTTACATCTTTAACCGTTTTATTGGTCGATTTATCGCTATTGCCATGACTGCCATTTGTATCGGACTTTTTCAAAAATACGCCCCTTTTCAAACCACCATGACATGGTATTGGTTTGTTTATGGTTACATTATCTGGGAGTTTGCCCATTTTATCTACCATTATTTGGGACATAAAGTCAGGTTGTTTTGGTGCCTCCATGCTACCCATCACACCCCAGAGGAAATGAATTTAAGTGTGGCTCATGCCCATTTCTTTTTGGAAGCACCCTATGCCGATGTGATTCGCACCACGATTTGCATTCTGTTAGGAGTGCATCCTGCTCTTTTATTTGCAATTATGTTTGTTGATGGTACCTATGGGACGTTTATCCATGTAGGTGAAAACATAATGAAAGATGGGAGAATGGGTTTTCTAAACAAACTTATGCTGACGCCCTCTCATCACAGGGTTCATCATGCTAGAAATCCTCTCTATATCGATACCAACTACTGCAATCTCCTGAATGTTTGGGATAAAATTTTCAAAACCTATCAAGAAGAGCAAAAGGATATTGGCATTGAATATGGGATTACTAGGGAAATCAATTCTGGTAATTTTATCGATGTTTATTTTGGTGAATTTATAGCCCTTTTTAGAGACGTCATCGAAGCTCCTGGGCTTAAAAACAAATTAGCTTATATCTTTTTTCCACCCGGATGGGACCATACAGGAAATCACAGAACCGCCAAAATAATTCGCAAAGAATACATAGCACTGGTTCGAAAGTAATATTTAAAAAATCATCATATCTTATAGATTAAATTACATGAAAAAAAATATTTGTTTGTTCCTTTTTTTGACCATTATTTCTTGTCAAAGTAATGATATACAACTTTTTAACGGAAACGATTTAAAAGGTTGGGTGAATTATGGTGGAGGAAAATTTTATGTCGAAGATGAATGCATTGTAGCCGAGGCCATAATGGGTTTACCCAACTCCTTTCTTTACACAGAGAAGAAATATCAAAATTTTGAATTGGAGTTTGATGTCAAACTAGACACCGTTTTAAATTCTGGTGTTCAGATCAGAAGTAATATTTATGATGAAGATACTCAAACCATACGTTGGGGCGGGCGTTTTGATGAAAATGGAGAAAAAATAGTTATTCAAAAGAAAAGAGCTGCAGGAAGGTTTTGGGGATATCAAATCGAAATTGATCCTACTTCACGATCCTGGAGTGGTGCCATCTATGAAGAGGCGGGAAGAGGTTTTCTCCACACCCCAGGTGTCAACGAAACTGTAAAATCAGCTTTCAAACCTTTGGAGTGGAACCATTTTAAAGTTAGGATCAAAGACGATCATATTCAATCTTGGATTAATGGCGTGATGATTGGCGATGTATATGATGACCTTACCGATAACGGATATATTGCACTCCAATTGCATGGAATTGGTAGAAAAGCTTTAAAAGCCAATAAAAAAATACGTTGGAAAAACCTTGTTCTAACAGAACTCTAATCACAATAGGAATGAGGCTACAAAAGATGTTTTTGGTCTTCCTTCTATTCTTTAGCATGGGTTGTGATAAGGGGAGTAGTGATGATGAATGTAAAGGGCCATCAAAAACCATAGCTTGTACCAAAGAATACATGCCTGTTTGTGGTTGTGATAATAAGACCTACTCCAATGATTGTGTCGCAGATGCCAATGGTATTAAATTGTGGACAACAGGAGTTTGTGATGAGAATTAATTTTTTAAATTTAAATATTAAAGTCACTAATTCTAAGATGCAAAAAGAAACTAAGCTACTGATGGGGCTGGGTACAATGCTTATTTTGATTGTTGTCCTTTTTTTAGGGCTTCGACCCCATCACAAGGTTGATTTTTCTACGGAAGTAAAACCAATACTCAATAAGCACTGTATTTCCTGTCATGGAGGGGTGAAAAAAACTGCGGGTTTTAGCGTTCTCTTTGAATCTGAAGCATTGGGTGTTACTCAATCGGGCAAACCAGCGATAATTCCCGGTAATGCAAGAAAGAGTGAATTGATCAAACGATTACACTACACCGATCCCGAAACGCGAATGCCCTATAAAAAACCTGCACTTTCCGAGGCGGAAATCAAAACCCTAACCGAATGGATTGATCAAGGTGCAAAATGGGGAACCCACTGGGCCTACCTTTCGGTCGATGAAAAAGCTACACCTGAAGTCGCTACGGCCTTCGAAGAACAAGCTTTTCTTTCCAATCCTATCGACTATTTTATTGCGGCCAGAATGGAAGAAAAAGACCTTTTACCCAACCCTCCTGCTGCAAAAAATATTATCGCTAGAAGGGTAGCTTTTGATATTACGGGTCTTCCTCCAGACACACAACTTGCACATAACTTTATCAATGAAAAAATCTCCTATGAGGATTATGTCGACAGCCTTTTGGTTAATGAAGGCTATGGAGAGAAGTGGGCCAGTTGGTGGTTGGATTTGGCCAGATATGCAGATTCAAAAGGTTATGAGGCAGACAGAGGAAGATCAATATGGAAATATAGAGATTGGGTAATAAAATCCTTAAATGAGAATATGGGATTCGACCAGTTTACATTAGAGCAATTGGCAGGGGACCTTCTGCCTGAAACTTCTACTGATCAGTTGATCGCTACAGCCTTTCATCGTAACACAATGAATAATGATGAGGGGGGTACCGATGACGAGGAGTATCGGGTTGCTGCGGTAATCGATAGGGTCAATACTACTTTTGATGTTTGGCAAGGCACTACTATGAGTTGTGTTCAGTGTCACAGTCATCCCTATGATCCATTCAAACATACTGAGTATTATAAGTTAATGGCTTTTTTTAATAATACGATGGATGAGGATTTGGTTGATGAATCACCCAACCTAAAAAAATACAGTAAAGAAGATAATTTAGAGGTTGAAAAAGTTTTAAAATGGATAAGTCAAAAAGGGAATAAAAAACTACATACAATTTATAAAAACTTCCTTCAATTTCAGGAGCCAAAATATCCTGCCCATGATTTTTCAATTGTCGATTTGGAAAATGATCTAGGAACCATCAATGGATTGTGGCTTGCATTGAGAGACCGCGGAGTTGCTACTCTTAAAAATTTTGATACTCAAGGATATCAAAACTTATATTTTATGCACGATGCTAAACCAGGCACGAAAATTTACCTCAGGATCAACAGTAAAAATTCAAATTTAATAACTGAAATAGATTTCAAACCTGATTATGATAACGAATCTGATAATGAAGTAGGGAAGGATAACTCAAATTACTTCAATCCTCGACTAAAAATCAAAAAAGTTAGGATTCCAAAATTTGATGAACCTTTTGATCTTTTTATTGAGGCAAGGAACCCAAAATTATTGGATGCAAAAAAATCTAAAAATCCACATAATAGTAATGCAATAAATATTATCTGGGTTGCAACCCTTCCAGATTTACCAGAAAAAGGAACCAAACAAAATCAAATCACAGTCAAAAAATTTATGAATTTGCTGACTAAAGATGTGGACAACAAGACACCAATCATGGTCGAAAACCCTGACCATATGAAAAGAAAAACCCACGTTTTTGATCGAGGCAATTGGATGGTTAAAAAGGAAGAAGTTCAAACGGGAGTTCCTCAAATCTTAAATCCTTGGGAAAACCAATGGAAAAAAAATCGTTTGGGTCTTGCCCAATGGCTGGTTGACAAGGAAAACCCATTGACTTCACGAACTTTGGTCAATCGTATATGGCATCAGATTTTTGGTAAAGGCTTGGTCTCTACCCTAGAGGATATGGGCACAATGGCCGACCCACCCTCACATCCCGCACTCCTGGACTGGCTTTCTCATCAGTTCATGCATTCTATGAACTGGAGTTTAAAAACTTTAATCAAAAAAATGGTGATGTCCGCTACCTATCGACAGAGCTCTCGTGCTTCTGCTGAGAAACTGGCTATAGATTCTGATAATATTTTTTATTCAAGAGGTCCTCGCTTGAGGCTTAAAGCAGAAGAAATTCGAGATCAAGCTTTGTCTGTTTCAGGTTTGTTGAGTGACAAAATGTATGGTCCTGGTGTAATGCCCCCTCAACCAGACGGTATCTGGGAACACAAATATTTGGGTAACCTTTGGAAAACAAGTGAAGGGGAGGATCGCTACAGAAGGGGGATTTATACCTACTTAAAACGAACCAGTCCTTATCCCTCTATGATCACTTTCGATGCGGGAAGTCGTGAAGTATGCTTGGTCAATCGTTCTCCTACCAATACACCCTTACAGGCATTGGTGACCTTGAATGACCCTGTATATCTTGAGGCAGCAATGCATTTTGCTAAATCTTATAGCAATAAAGAAGTCAAAGCCGCCATCAGTGAAATGTATCAAAAAGCTACCTTAAGAGTGGTTGATGAAGCCAAGCTCAATGCTCTTATGACCTTATATGAAGAGGCAAAAAAAACCTTTCAAAAAGATCCAGATCAATTGCAAGATTTCTTTGGGTTGAAAGAGGTTGTAGATAAAAATACTGCTTCGCTGGCTGTGGTTGCCAACGCTATTATGAACTTAGATGAATTTTTAACCCATGGATAAAATCAGGAAATTATTAGCAGAGCAGCGATCTATTGAAGCGCAGTTCAACAGTCGCAGGCACTTTATCAAAGATTGTACCCTTGGATTGGGTGGCTTGGCTTTGGGCAGTTTTTTGAACTCCTGTACCTCTGGCAGTCCTAAAATACCTGCTTATACTACTGACAGATCGCTCAATCCCATGTCACCACTTCCCGCTCCGTTTTTACCCAAAGTTAAAAGTGTGATCTATCTCCATATGGTGGGGGCTCCCTCACAGTTGGAATTGTTTGATTATAAACCAGAATTGGCCAAACTCCACAATAAAGCTTGTCCTACCTCTTTGCTTGATAGCAAAAAGTTTGCTTTCATCCAAGGGATCCCAAATATGCTAGGGCCACAGGCAACTTTCAAGCGGGAAGGGGAAACGGGCAATTGGGTTTCCAACCACTTGCCTCATTTCAAAAAAATAGTCGATGAAGTAGCTTTCCTAAAAGCTGTTCATACCGATCAATTCAATCACGGACCTGCTCAGATGCTCATGCACACAGGAAGTCCAAGAAATGGTCGACCCAGTCTGGGATCTTGGGTTACCTATGGTTTGGGATCCGATAACAACAATTTACCTGGATTTGTAGTCCTTACCTCTGGGGGTACGCCCGATGCTGGAAAAAGTGTGTGGGGCAGTGGTTTTCTTCCTTCGGTCTATCAAGGGGTACAATGTCGTTCCAAAGGCGATCCTGTTCTCTATTTGAAAGACCCAAAAGGAATGCCTAGAGATTTAAAAAAGAAAGTATTGGAATCCATCAATGACATCAATTTTAAAGAATATGAAAAATTTGGCGATCCTGAGGTATTGACACGTATCAATCAATATGAAATGGCCTATCGTATGCAAGTTTCAGTTCCAGAAGTGATGGATATTGACAAGGAGCCTGAGACTATAAAGCAAATGTATGGAGTAAAACCTGGAAAAGAATCCTTTGCCAACAATTGTCTTTTGGCTCGTAAAATGGTAGAACAAGGCGTCAGGTTTGTTCAATTATACGACTGGGGGTGGGATTCTCATGGAGCCAGTCCAGACGGTGCTTTGGATACAGGGTTTGTTAGAAAATGTAAGGAAACCGATCGACCCATAGCGGCTCTAATTCTCGATCTCAAACAAAGAGGTTTGCTCGACGAAACCCTAATCGTTTGGGGAGGAGAATTTGGAAGAACGCCTATGTGGGAAAACCGATTAGGGATTCAAAATGCTCCAGGTAGAGACCATCAAGGGGATGCCTTCACCATGTGGATGGCAGGAGGAGGTATCAAAAAAGGTGCTGTTCACGGTAAAACCGATGAGATTGGTTATTCGGGTATAGAAGGACGGGTATCCGTTCACGACATTCAAGCTACCATACTCCATCAACTGGGCTTTGATCATGAGCAATTCACCTATAACTTCCAGGGAAGACCCTTCCGACTTACGGATGTATCTGGCAGGGTGATCGACGAAATCCTCGCCTAAACAATGACAAAAACAAATTGACCTAAAGGCTATGGAGTTTTTAATTGATCTTTTGGGGCGCTTTCATCCGCTCATTGTTCATTTACCCATTGGGTTTCTATTTTTGGGTTTAATGATGATGGTCTATGACCGAAAAGAGAACAAGCATCGAAAAGTCATACGCTTTGCCTTCTTTTGGGGTACTTTTTCCACCCTTGGTGCTGCGCTAACGGGAACGGTTCTTTATCTTCGAGAAGGATATGCTTGGGAGGATGTTCAAGGTCATCTTATATTGGGTATCCTCACTTTTGTATTCTCCTTTTTGTTGTACTTACAACTCAAAGAGTTTACACCATTCAAAAAACTTTCACCAAAATTTTTGGGGTATGGGTTGGTATTTGTTTTGACAATTACAGGGCATTTGGGAGGTAACCTCACCCATGGTAAGCATCATTTAACAGATCCACTTCCACCAGAACTCAAATCGGCTTTGGGTATGGAAGTAGTCTCTAGAAATTTCGTCCTTTCGCCCGAAACCCATCAAGAATTACCCCTATATTCTGGAGTTATTCAGCCCATATTAGATCAAAAATGTGTGAGTTGTCACAATCCCAAAAAGACAAAAGGTGAATTGTTAATGCACAACTATAAGGGTATCATGGATGGGGGAGAAGAGGGGCCAATTATTCTTGCCCTCAATGCTGAGAATAGTGAAATACTGAAAAGGATTCATTTGCCTAGAGACGAAAAAAAACACATGCCTCCAAAATCCAAAACCCAACTTACGAAGGCTGAAATAAAAGTAATTGAGCAATGGGTGACCTTGGGAGCACCAGAAAAAAAAACAGTAGCAGAACTGGGACTCTCTTCTCAGCTTTTCACTTCCTTTTTTCCAAAAGACGAGACGGGTATCTACCCCGATATAGCTCCCAAACCTTTGGGTAATAATTTTATAGATTCACTAAAAGCGACTGGTTTACAAGTAGCACCAATTTACAAAACGTCCTCTTTGCTTAAAGTTTCGGCCATTAATATCCCTGCCTTTGACGATCATGATGCAATGGTATTGCTTCAGGCCAAAGACCATATCGTTGACTTGGATTTAGGCCAGACCCAAATCACCAATGCTATATTTGAAGTACTTCAAGAATTAAATAACTTAACAGTTTTAAAACTTGATTATACTCAAG
>Ga0209603_1003377_pt1 | contig 13862 bp, 2 predicted proteins | sample COGITO_mtgs_1206_FD_184812 | JGI IMG/M metagenome (GOLD analysis project Ga0209603, IMG submission 184812) | Pelagic marine microbial communities from North Sea - COGITO_mtgs_120607 (SPAdes) (version 2) | ecosystem: Environmental > Aquatic > Marine > Epipelagic ... | reverse complement strand
AGCTTCCATTAATGGCTACTTTTGGGAGGTCAACAACTGCTACTGACCTTAGAATACAATTTGACCATGTTTCTAGTACAACTAATTTAAGTACGTCGGTAACTGGGCTATATGGACATGTGGAGAATACAGTATGATACAAGTAGGATACACGAAATTAGTGGATAATGAGCCTGTAGATGTAGTAGACTCTACACTTGAAGATGATATGCCTACAGCTAATGCTGCTTTGGCCACACTTCAAACTTCGTTATCTGGAAGAACTGATATAGATACCCTATTTATGCAGCAGTATGCTGGGGAAGACGACGAAGACGGAAACAGAATATATACTAAATTCGCATTTCTTGACCCAGCATAGGTTAGTGTATGGCATCATCGGCATCTTATTTTAATAATTTAGACCAAGTTCTTGATTTTCTAGCCCAGTATGATACGGAAGAAACCCCTACATTCAATCCTAGAAATTGGGTGAGATCTAACCGTGCAAAATATAGATTTCACCCTGAATACGACAATTTAAATTACGCATCTCAAAACATCCTTGACCGCATACGTTCCCAAAAGTTTTATTCCGGGGGCAGTGACTTTGAGTCTCCTGCAAAGAGGGCAGCACTAAAAGATGCATTAGAGGAAAGCAGCCCCGCATTTAAACATTATGGTTTTAAAGGGCCAATATGGTCAGTGGAACAGGCTATTGTATTTCTTACTAACCACGACCTAAAGGGTGAGAATAGCGTATCTAGGGTCGAAGAAGGCTCGGAACTGATCGGTTTTTATAGGCCGTTTGACGATTCCCCTAGCGTAAACCGTTATACATATATAGAAACCTCTGACGCGTACAACAATCTTGATGATGCGTCAAAACGTTACATTGATGCCGTTAGGGATAGCGCCCGATATAGCTCTGCTGACGGAAAGCAAACAGACAAGCAAATCAATGATCTTTTTGAGTCGCATGTACGTATGATTAGGGAAGAAACAGGACTGGGGTATGCAATATTCCCGTTCCCACCGCCTGACCTCACGCCCCCTGAACAAGTGATTACGCCCCCTGAACAAGTGATTACGCCCCCTGAACAAGTGATTACGCCCCCTGAACAAGTGATTACGCCCCCTGAACCTGCCGATCAAGATGTTGATCTTGGAGGCGGCCGGCCAAACCAAGAAGGCGTAGCCCGCCCAGCCGAATCTGTACGTACAGACGGCACCTATTCTCCTCTTGATATAGATCAGAACGGCGTAGTAGATGCACTTACTGACGGGTTGCTGCTGCTTCGTTATTTATTTGGTTTGTCGGGTGACGGTGTAACAAAAGGAGCTATGGCCGCTGACGCTACACGCACGGCCGAAGAAGCACTAGAATACCTTGACTGGATTAAAACGCACGAAGAATCAGACTTATATAAAGCATTTGACCTTGATAACAGTGGGGATCTAGACGCTCTAACTGACGGCCTGATTTTTCTTAGATCCGGTTTTGGTTTAGACATTGAAAGTGCTACTGACGGAGCGATTGCCAAGCCAATTTTAGGGTTCGACGAGGACGGTGCGGGTTTATTTGGCGAACCTTACGCTACAGCACAAGAAGTCGCTGCTAACCTTGATAAGGCTATAAATGTCCTACAACAAGTTCCTAGAGATGACGAGGGTAACTACGGCGTAACAGACTCAACACCTGAGCCTGAACCACAAATAGATGATTTAGATGGGGATGGTATACCTGACGATGAAGATGACGACGATGACGGCGACGGCATTTCTGATATCCTCGAAATAGAAGACCAAGAAACTAATAATATTTATGACGAACATAAGTTAGCAGAGCGAGGGATAGATGACTCTCTTCGTTTAGACCCCAGAGTTTTTAACAAAGATTCTGATGGTGATGGTACGCCAGATGGGTATGATTTCTTCCCAGATGATGCTTCTGAACAGGTGGATTTTGACTTAGATGGTGTCGGCGGAAACGCGGATGCGGATGATTTGGATTCTAGAATACTAGAGTCATTTGACGATTATGTACTAGCCTACCCAGACGAAGACTACGACGACGACGGCGTACTAAATAAAGACGATGCGTTTCCAAATAATCCAGATTTCACTACGGATACAGACAAAGATGGCTTACCTGATGCCCGTGACTCAGATAAGGATGGCGATGGTGTTGATAATGCGGAAGATACATTAGAGTTAAATCCGGATGTCTGGAACGAAGCCCAATACGATGTATGGTATGAGCAGCAAGATGATGACGGCGATGGTATGGAGAATTACCGTGACCCGTTTCCAAATGATGAGTTTAACGGTGAAGGCCCCCCAAAAGACGATCCTAGGTATGAGGCTTGGTATGCCGAGCAAGACTTTGATAATGATGGAGTATTAAACCCAGACGACCCTGCGCCTTATTTAAAAGACGTAAAGAATGATTACGAGTATGAGCAGTGGCATTATCAGGCGAGACTAGCTGAAGAGGGTATATGGGGAGGTGAGTCGCCTAATACTGCAACCTATGACCAGATATTCGTAACCCCCGAGCAGTACGACCCCGAAGATCCTTTTACGTATGACACCGACGGTGATGGCATACGCGATTCCTATGAAATGTACATACGCGATGACATACCTCTTGACCATGTTGGCCTTGATACTTGGGGGGTTATGGAAAGAAGCGACATGGAGGGGGGTAGTGATCAAGGAACACTTATATCATACGACCCCACTCTGACTTGGATGGAGTATGCTCAAGCGTTAGGGGATTGGAAGACACCTAACAATGATATAGATGGAGATGGAGTAAGCAATCTAGAAGACGCGTTTGTGTACTCGGGAGAAGAATGGGAAGACGTAGATGAAGACGGGCTTGGAGATAATTTAGCCGATGATAATATAGGTGAAGTTTCCGATGCGCTGTTAGATAGTGACGGTGACGGGCACATAAACAAGTATGATGATTTCCCATATAACCCGAATGAGCACCTTGACAGTGACGGTGATGGAATAGGCGATGAAGGAGACTTTTTTCCCAACGACCCAGAAAAATCACTCATGCCAGATATGGATGGTGATGGAGTTGAAGATAGCGTTGATTTATTTCCTACTGATCCTACTAAAACTGGTTATACCGAAGCAGAAGTAGCGGCACGTGACGCAGAGATAGCCAAACAAATAGAAGAGGCAGGGTATGTAAATTACCATGCTATGAATAACGACGATAGCCTTAGTGAAGCGGAAGAAAAAGGTAGGATAAGATTTGAAGAGAAAATGCAGGAGTATGCTGATAGGTTCTATACTCACACTCCGGGATCATATAATCACCAAGACACAGACTACTTAGAAGAACTATTAGACCTAGATGAGATAGCCGAATTTAGTAAGTACCACGAATACTATAGCATTATAAGCAACTCCGACCACCCCAGCGGTTTTTCTGGGGCTAAGGCTATTGTATACCAAGGGTACCCTAGACCCCTTACAACAGAAGAACTATGGCAAGGCTACCAATCAATCATGAGTGGGGATACGCCGCTAGATCCTAGACATCAACAGGATATGACAGCGCGTATGTCGGGGGCTAGCTCTAATATACCTGTAGGGTATATCTTTCACCGCGAGAGCATGGCGTATGACTACTCCGACATGTCGAGAAATGAAGATGATGATTTAGAAGGGCCGCTAAATTATAAAAAGGTAGATGGTTACGGGAGTACTCCAAACTGGGGTACTGGTGATACTTGGACGGCTAGGGATTATTACACTGGGCTCCCACTAGAGTCAGAGGAGCAGACTCTAAACATGGCTAGGGCAGGAGCTATACCCGTAATTAAGAATGGGTACTGGAACGAAGACTTAGCAAAATTACGTGTAGGCCTCTCCGAGTACCGCTCTGACAGGATAGCAGCCTATCAACCTACATTTTACCGTGGTGAGTTTAATGGGTTCATGCCCACAGAAGAGTATATTCGTCGTTATGGTGATGATGAGTATTTGCATAGAATGCACACTCCTGACGAGCTTCGCATAAATGCCAACCTTAATAACCAAGCGCAGGTTATGCACGCGCGTAGACTGTTGGCTGAGCAGTATGTTTTGGACATGTCTCAAGGACATCTATGGAAAAAAGGTTCAGTAGTAACCGGACAGGCGATTCCTTTTAGAATTCAGTCCGGAGAGAATCCTGATGGTACTCCAATATATTTGGATGAGGGGTTTGACACTAAGTACAATGTAATAGACGAATTTGAAAACCCCAGTACCTATTACGGGGATTATACCCTACCGATGCGGGGCCTAGATCCAACTGCTGGCCTTATTCGTGGGGCAGATGTCATACCTACGGAAAGAGAAATTGTCGAGGCATACTACTCAATACGAAGCCCTATGCTGGGCGAAAACAACAAGACTTCTGCAGACGCGTGGTTAGCTAGCCAAGATGAAGTAGTCCAAGAAATATTTAATGATAGAGAAACGTTTGTAGAGCCGGACAAAGAATTTATAGATAAGTTCATTGACTATGTAGGCCTAGACGAGGTGTTAAAAAGTGGCGGCGTGCAATACATACCGATGGAAACATGGGATGGCTGGGTTAACACCCTTAGAGGAGGCGAAATAAGAGCCGGCGAAGAACTTAAGTCTGCAATAAGAGACTACCAACGCGGCGAGTATTTAGACTTTGCACATATAGGAATACTAACCGAGTTCAATGCCGCAGCAGAACCAGATTATTCAGAAACCACGATTTCTACCGATAGTGGCACCGGCACCATGCTATCTGAATTGGCAAGGGTAAACTCAATTCTTGGGTACCAAGACGCATGGAGAAACGCCGGGGAGCAACCAGAGTATACATCGAATTATGATACCACAAGGGCGCTTGATTGGGACTCATATCAAAAACAGCAGGCCTACTCAAACGCGTATGGTACAGCTGCAAGTAGTGGTGGTTATAACGTACAAAGCACTATGCCTACATACCACGAATTATTTTATGACCCTTCCACGGATACATATCAAGATGGCTCAAACCTTAACAGAACCTCAGCTGGGGGTATACAATACATGCCAGCGTCAGATTACGGTTGGTATAAAGACGCTGCTACGAAAATGGTTAACCGGTTTAATCCTCCACTATACATGACCGTAGAAAATCAGGGAGACTTAGATAGATTATGGACACCTGAAGACAGGCTAGCATACGAGGAGGGAGAGCAGGGGGCTGTATGGCGTGACAATACTCGGCTATATATGAAGTTGCCGGACTCTCGCATAGATGTAGAAGCAGGGTACAAAGCGTACCAAACAGCTATTGAAAGCGGTAAAACTGAAGCCCAAGCCCAAGAAGCTGCAGAAGCTGCAGAAAACCCCAACGATCTATACCTCATGCAAGACAGTACCGGCACGTTTACTAACGCTGTGCCGTCAAATTATTATGCCAAGGGGGGTTGGGATAGAGAGGGTGGAGCCTACCCTACCGACGAATATGCCGGAAATTCTGAGTATGGGGGATTCTGGATAGATACTTCCAACGGTACGGCCCCAATTGGTTCATATACAATGATGTATATCGCGCAACCAAAACCAATCGTACCCGAGGAGAAAAAATGGTATGAAAAAGTAATTGATGTAGCTTTAATAGTTACGGCTATATGGTTTCCACAAACCTACCTAATTATACAAGGCGCTAGGGCGCTATCGGGAGAAACGCTGAAGACTAATGACTACCTAGGTATAGTGCTTTCTGGTCTAAAAGTTGGTGGTAAACTAAAAATGCCCTCTAAAGAAAGTGTCGCCGTTGAAAACGCTACAAAAGCGCAAGAAGCTGCAGAGGCTGCGGCTATAGCAGATGGGCTTACTGGTGGGACGTTATTAGCATCTATCGGGCAAGCTGCTTACGATGCGGCGTATATCACAGAGATAAACGGTGTAGGTATATTTGGTCTCACAGCCCGACAGTCGGTGGCACTAATTAATGCCGCTGCCACGGGAGATATAGGTAGTGCGGTTGTATCTTCTTTTGGGCAAGACTACATATCAAAAGGTTTTGAAAACCTAGGTGTGGACAGTTCCATATATACCGACATGGATCCCTCTGTGAAGTTAGGGCTTAACAAAACTATGGAGTACATGTTAGATGGCGACAGTTTTAATGAGGCTTTAACTAAGGGTGGAGTAGAAGGACTTGCAGAGTATATTAGCAATACGGGGTACTCAAGCGAAATACAAAAGATAATAAAAGACTTCATGGGTGATTTATCCCCAGCCATAAATGGTATAAAAGACTTATTTAACGTAGATGCCCTAGACGGCGCACTAGATTCAATTACTGGAATAGTGTCTGAAGACGTGTTAAGAGATTTAGCCATTGCCTTTGAAGAGGTTGGAGACGTAGGTGGAGCGATTATAGGCATAGCCGAAAAAGGGTTAGACATTGTAGACGAAAATATTATTGCTCCAGTAGTAGACCTCGTAGGAGATACAGCTAGTGCTGCATACCAATCATTAAAAAGCGTAGATGAAATATTCCCCGACGGAATGCCCGAAGGAATTACAGAACAAATTAGCACTCTTGCCGGTGGGTTAGAAGACGGGTTAAAAGCAACTTATGGTAGTTTGGATGACGCTGCTAAGCGGGCTATGGAAGTCAGTGTAGCTCAGCTTATAGTCAACGGAGAGCTTGACGAGTTAGGGTTAGAAAGGGCGTTTACCAAAGAATTGATAACCACAGAGACAGTGGCAGGCCTATTAGAAGTAGATGGGTTATCCGCCGTAGGCCCCGAAGTACTTACTCAGGCAGTGCGCACTGCTATGACTACAGGTATGGCCGGAGGTAACGCGTCAAAAGCATTCATGCAAACTCTTGCTACCGCAGCGGCCAACTCGCTTAAATACGCTGTGCAGGTGGGCGGCATTGAGGGGCTTACGCGAGAAATAGGGCAGTTTTGGGACAACGTTAGTGGGCAAAAGACCAAAGTAGAAAATAATGTAAAAACGTTAGCGGAGCTAAAAGCTGAAGCGGACAGTAAGGTAGGGCAAATACAAACCGCTACTGCTACGCTACAAGAAAGACAAGATAGACTAAACGAACTGTATTCAGCTGCCATAGCGGAAGACGCTAATGACGCGGATAGAGAAGCCTTTTTGGCGTACTCCGACCAGTATTTAGATACGCTACCTACATTAGAACAAAACATTAACGAGCTTAAAGGTGATTTAAGCAGTATAGATTTTAGGTATGACGCAGAATATAGCGAGTACCTAAGTAACGTAGAAAAAATAGAAGAGTATTCTCGAGAATCTAATCCTAATCTGCAAGCCGAATACGACAACCTAAATGTATATATGGCTTCACAATTAAGCCCAAACTTTGATTGGGAAGAGTACGCAGAGGTCAACAATTTAGGCGATGTTAGTATAGTTGAAGCCTCTCAGCACTTCGTACAAGAAGGGTATGTAGCCGGAGCTCCCCTAACAACCGAGGATTATAATGCGCGGATAAGAGTAGCGACTAACGAGTTTGTAGACACAGTAGCTGCTAATGCGGGGGTTGATTTAGCGTCACTAAACCCAAATAGTCGCGCTAGTATACGAAATGCCATTCTTACAGAGGTATCGTCGGGAGCAGACAGCGTTTCGTTAAACCCACTACAGTTTTTAGAGATGCTAGGTGATAATAAACCTATGGCCGACGAGTATATTGCTGGTACGGATTATGGCAATGTTATAGTGCAGGCGTACAACCAATCTTATATTACCGCAGAAGGCGCGCCTCTAAACTTTACAAATTTGGGAGAAGTAGAAAACCATCAAATGGAGCAGCGTGCTAACCAGTTTATAAATGCGTATCTTCCCATAGATATTAATACTGGAGCTCCCGTTGATCCCGCAGAGTATAGCCAATACCTTACCGACCTTATTGATGGGCAATTATTTGTTTCGTTGAACGAAGACGGAGATTATACGTGGGATGCTGCTACCGAGACGATTAAGTATAACGCCCTAACAGGTTTACAGGAAGTTGTTGACACTACACCGGGGAAAACACTTTCTCAGCTGGCCGCAGAAGACCCAATATTTTATATGCGCACTTTGGGGGAGCTTGAAGATAATGTTGCCGCAATTAACTTAGTAAGAAAAGTCACAGAGGAGACAGGGCTTCCCGGAGCAATACCCGCATACGATGATGTACCACTGCCCGGAAGTACCGAGTACGCAGATCTGCCTTGGATAGTGCGGGTTTCGCGGGACATTATGACTTCACTGGCCGACAGACGGCAGAACTATTTAGACGTGGTGGAAGAACTTGAATCTCTTGAAGGCCCATTAACTCTAGAACAAGAAAATAGGCTTGCGCAAGCTACGCTTGATTATGGTAAGGCGGATAGCGATTTGTTTAACGCTGAAGCGCTTATCGACGTGTCTTCTAGTTTAGTGGGGTATTGGAATACTGTGGGCGAGGTATTTAGTATATCAGGGCAAGAAGGTAGAGCTAGGCAAGAAGGAGTTAGGGCACAGCATAACGCTGCCACCGCTGGGGCATCCATTGAGGAGGCTAGAGAGGTCGGGGCGAAAGTAACACAGTCTATGTTAGAAGAGATAGACTATAACAGCCTTACTAATAATGAGCTTGCTCGCAATATAACCATGCTACAAGCGTTTACTACGGGGCACCTACCACAGGCATACCAAGAAGACGTGAGTAAAATGTATGAAGTGATGGGCAGCGGAGAAGGTTTTTGGGGGGGCGTGTTTGCTGCGGGTGAGTCGGCGGTTAAGTATCCAAGGGCGTTTGCACATGAGATAGTTAAAAAAGAGTTGGTTGAAACTACTTTGCAGTTTGCCGTTACTGGTGTGGGGGGTGTAGCTACTCGAGTTGCCGCTAAAGAGTTAGGGTCATCTATACTTGAGACAATCACTAAAAAGAATGCCGATCTACTTACAACTAGTTTAGGGCAAGACGCAATAGCCGAGTATTCTTCTGTGGTAACTGAGATATACGACACAGCATACGCCCGGCTGCAGAACACTCCTGAATATTTAGCCGCAGACGACGCAGGTAAAGAATACTTGTTAGGGCAATATGCAGAAGCGGTTTATGCTAAAGCTGTAGAAGGGGGCACGGTTGCTATGGCTGTATTCTTAGCCGCTGTACCCCTAGAAGGCAAACTAGACAACTTGTTAGCTAGGAACATATTTGGTGACGCGGGGTTAGATGCTGTACAGGAACTAGCGAATGCAGATAAAAAGATCCTAGACGTAGTGGGAGAGGTAATAGATACATCTTGGGCAGAGGGGAAGGCAGAGTTCCTACAAGAGGGCGCTACTAGCCTATACTCCGAAAGTGCATACCATGACTTAGGAGTGCCGTCAGAAAATCCAGACGCGCAGGTAGGTGCAGCAGCAGCAATAGGGTTATTTGCGGGGACAAGCACCACTGCTATCATCGCCCCAACAGCGTATGTATCTCCACAAGATCAGGTGGCTAATTCAATAGACGATCCATTTGGTCGGCTTATTGTGTCTACTAACGATGAGGTATATCAGGCAGTTCAGAGCGGTGATGTAAACGCTGTGCGGAATTTGATGGCCGCTGCGGGTTTTGCCGCTATCGTTCCTATGAACCTAGAGATGTTAAACGCCACGGACGACAGTTATATTTTAACTGCTTCTGAAGTAACAGAGTCTTACGCCGAGATGGGGCTAGAGGCTCCAGAAGGCTTTGCTGAAAGCATGGCAACTACATATACCATAGATAGTGAGACTGGTGAGGTTTCAATAAATAGTCCCCTATCGGATGACGCTACACTAGATCAGCAACTAGCAGAACAGTGGGACATAGCGTTCCCTAGCGACTCTGACAACGATGGTGTAATTGACAGAGAAGACGCGTTCCCGAACGATGCTTCTGAAACAGCTGACTCTGACAACGATGGTGTAGGTGACAATGCTGATGTATTCCCGAACGACGCTTCTGAAACTGTTGATAGTGACAACGATGGTGTAGGCGATAATTCAGATATATACCCAACAGACGATCGTTTTAGTGACGTTGCTGGGTTTAATGAGTATGTAATAGAAAACTTTGAAGATCTCGAGGCCGAGAACAAAGAACTACAAGAACAAATAGATGAGCAGAATGATTTATTGCAGCAAGTATCTGACCTTGCTAAAGATAAAGAGCAGTTAGAGCAAGATAAGGTTGCTCTTCAAGGTAAGTACGATACGGATATTGGTGTTAAAAATACTGAGATAGATGAGCTAAACATTAGCATAGGTGGGCTAACTACCCAGATTGAAACTTTGTCAACTGCTGCTTTAACTGCTGGAGAAACAGTAGAAGCTAGAAATAAATCTATAGAAGACCTCGCAAAACAAAAAGAAGGTTTAGAAACTAACTTAGCTACCGAACAGAAAGCTAAAGCAGATCTGCAAGCTAAGTACGATGCGGATATTGGTGCTAAAAATACTGCTATAGATGAGCTAAACATTAGCATAGGTGGGCTAAATACTACTATTGCAGAGCAAGCAGGTACCATTGAAAATCAAGCAGGTACTATTGGCGATCAGACTAAAACTATAGCGCAATTAACAGCTGATAAGCTAACTCTAGAAGGTAGTTTAGCTGAGGAAGTACAGGCTAAAGCAAATCTTCAAGGTAAGTACGATACGGATATTGGTGCTAAAAATACTGCTATAGATGAGCTAAACATTAGCATAGGTGGGCTAACTACCCAGATTGAAACTTTGTCAACTGCTGCTTTAACTGCTGGAGAAACAGTAGAAGCTAGAAATAAATCTATAGAAGACCTCACAAAACAAAAAGAAGGTTTAGAAACTAACTTAGCTACCGAACAGAAAGCTAAAGCAGATCTGCAAGCTAAGTACGATGTGGATATTAGTGCTAAAAATACTGCTATAGATGAGCTAAACACTAGCATAGGTGGGCTAAATACTACTATTGCAGAGCAAGCAGGTACCATTGAAAATCAAGCAGGTACTATTGGCGATCAGACTAAAACTATAGCGCAATTAACAGCTGATAAGCTAACTCTAGAAGGTAGTTTAGCTGAGGAAGTACAGGCTAAAGCAAATCTTCAAGGTAAGTACGATACGGATATTGGTGCTAAAAATACTGCTATAGATGAGCTAAACATTAGCATAGGTGGGCTAACTACCCAGATTGAAACTTTGTCAACTGCTGCTTTAACTGCTGGAGAAACAGTAGAAGCTAGAAATAAATCTATAGAAGACCTCACAAAACAAAAAGAAGGTTTAGAAACTAACTTAGCTACCGAACAGAAAGCTAAAGCAGATCTGCAAGCTAAGTACGATGCGGATATTAGTGCTAAAAATACTGCTATAGATGAGCTAAACACTAGCATAGGTGGGCTAAATACTACCATTGAAAATCAAGCAGGTACCATTGCAAATCAAGCAGGTACTATTGGCGATCAGTCAGCAGACATTACTGATTTAAAGACTGCCCTTGAGACTACTGCCGAGGTTTTAGGGGTACCCGCTAACGAAGTTACAGAGGAAGATATAGCGTTAGTAACTGACTACTTGGCAGGTGTGGAGCTAGCTCAGGACAAAGTAGATAACATAACGCGTTATGACGTAACTGGACAAGATGATTTAGTTACAGAAGAAGACTTGGTTTTGTTGACAAATGCGTATACACTTGGGGACTATACAGGTTTTGATCCTGACGCAGATTTTAACCCCGCAACGGGCACATATTTAACCGTAGAAGAGAAAAATGCGGAGATAGCGGCACAAAATCAAGCTGCTATAGATAGGGAGCTAGAGTATGAAGCCCAGTTAGAGCAGGAATTAGCGCAACGGACTAGCGAGGTTACGAGTAACATACAAACTCAGGTTCAGGCAGGAGTTGATGAGATAGCAGAGAAAGAGGAAGAGAAGCGAAAAGCTAACTTCCTAGAGTCGTTAACTGCTCCGGGGCGAAGAGTAGACGTAGAGACTCCCGACCCTGCGGTCATACAATATGAATACGATATTTCAGGAGACAGTATTTTTGCAACCCCTGAACAAGAAGCGGCTTATGAGCAACGCAGTCCGTACGCGCTTCAAGACAGCCAAGATAACCCATACGGAGATAGTTTAATCTCTAAGATACAAGGCAGACTTCAGAAACAACAAGGTTTAGCTTCTGGAGGGGCAGTTAAAAACAAAACAAACGAGATCCTACGGATACTTGGAGAAAGGTAAATGAGTGACGAGAACGACGGTAATTTTATAACGGATGCATTCGGTGCTATTGGGAGTCTGTATGAAGATGCAGGTAACTTCCTTACTAAAGATGATAACCCACTTTCAAGGTTTACAAACTTGGCCTTGGCTGCTGCCGTGGCAAAATATGCTCAGCCTCAACAAGAAAAATTAGGCTACCAAGGTAAGGTAGATATGGACAAACAACGCGTCCGAGAGCGCGTGCCTATGCAACAATCACAAAATGCTGGGCGAGATCTAGGTATACTTAGTCTTTCGCAACCTACACAAGAAGGACAAGACCCTGTAGCAACTAATAAGTATTTAACTGGCGAAGAGCGCAGGCCGGGCGGTGCAGGGAGACGTTACTTCTCTGACCCTATAATGGCGAAACGCCCAGAAACGGGGATCCCTACTTTAGAAGAAGCTCAAACTACAGCCAAAGCTCAAGCTGACGCGTTAGCAGCCAAGCAAGCACCTACGCCACCCCCTGAACAACCAGCTATGGCTATGGGAGGACGTGTACCTAGGTATGCGCATGGTGGTATTGCTGGTGCACATAAAGGTTACTACTTAGGTGGTAAGACTGACGGCATGGCAGACGATGTACCTGCACGTATTGATGGTAATCAAGAAGCTCGTTTGAGTGATGGTGAGTTTGTTATTCCTGCAGATGTTGTAAGTCACCTAGGCAATGGTAATTCTGATGCGGGCGCAGACCAGTTACATAGTATGATGGATGGAGTACGTAAAGCTCGTACAGGTAATCCAGAACAAGGTAAACAAATAAACCCACAGAACTTCATGCCTAAAATGGCGCAGGGCGGCATAGCTCAATATGCTGGTGGTGGTTCTGTATACGAAAACAAACCGTTTAAAGATAAGTTCCCTGATGGTGACGCTGTAGTTGGTACAACGAGCACTGAGCCCCCCGCGGGAGATGCTGCGACTACAACTTCTAGCGACCCAGTAACTCCGGTAGGACAAGCGACAGGGAAAGAGTCTTCTCTATCTAATTGGGTAGGAGACTATGTTACTGAAGGTATACTAGAACCTGCTAGCGCATTGGCAGCAGATCCGTATGAGGCTTATGAAGGCCCACTTACTGCGGGAACTAGTTCACTACAAGATCAATCGTTTACGGGTATTTCTCAACTAAATAACCCTTTGAGTGGCGGTTCAGTAACTAATCAAATGGGTACGTTTACTCCTGATGCAGCTACTTTAGACCCATACATGAATCCTTATGAGCAGAATGTTATTGATCGCACTGCGGCTGATATGCGCAGACAGAGTCAGATTGATGCTTTAGGTGATCGACAAGCTATGACCTCTGCAGGTGCTTTTGGTGGTTCTAGGGATGCGTTGCTACGGGCCGAAAGAGCTAACAACCTGAACCGTGGTATCGGTGATATGTCCGCAACAGCAAGGGCACAAGGGTTTGATACCGCTATGACTAACGCCCGTACTGGGCAGGAACTAGCTAATAAGTATGGGCAAGACATATTGGGCTTACAAGCTGATGCGGGTAATATACAAAGACAAGTTGCTGCTGAGGGCGTTGCTGCTGATTACGAGCAGTTCAGAGAAGAGCGAGACTTTGGTTATAAACAACTACAGTTCTTACATTCTTTACT
>Ga0209603_1003376_pt1 | contig 13862 bp, 22 predicted proteins | sample COGITO_mtgs_1206_FD_184812 | JGI IMG/M metagenome (GOLD analysis project Ga0209603, IMG submission 184812) | Pelagic marine microbial communities from North Sea - COGITO_mtgs_120607 (SPAdes) (version 2) | ecosystem: Environmental > Aquatic > Marine > Epipelagic ... | reverse complement strand
CACAACAATCCATGTTTTATTGCAGGTACTGAAATAAAAATGAGTGATGATAGTGTTAAGAATATTCAAGATATAACAATTGGTGAAATTGTTAAAACATATAATCATGATACATCTACAATCGAAGATAAAGAAGTAATTAATATTCTACATAAGAGTGTAGAATCAACTGTTAAGTTTACTTTTAACGATGGTAAAGAATTAGAATGTACACATGACCACCCATTGTATTCATTAACAAATCAGAAATATATATCTTATAACCCAACACAGACATATCAACTATATAAACTTCATGTAGACCAAGCAGAAGTTGGTACAAAGGTAATGTTGTTTGATGGAACTGAAAGTACAATTACAGGTATAGAAGAAAAAACAGATAAGGTAACAGTTTATAACTTACAAGATGTTGTAGACAATCATAACTTCTTTGCTAATGATATGTTAGTACATAATAGATGTTTCGTAGCAGGAACACAAGTTTTAATGAGTGATGGTACTTATTCAAATATTGAAGATATTGTAGAAGGAGATATCGTACAATCATATAACTTTAATTCAAACAGTTTTGAATTCAAACCTGTTCTTGCAACAAATTCATTTGACCCGAGTTTAACAGTAACTTATACAGTTAATTGGGATAACGATGACCTTCAACCATCAGTTTTAACTTGTACATATGACCATCCAATATTTAAAATAGATGGTACGTTAATATCGTTTGACCCTACAACTACTAGTAACAAATATGTTGGTTTAACAGCAACAAAAGCGTTAGTGGGTGATAAGGTAATAGGTATAGATGGTGAAGGAACAATAACGAGTATTGTTGATGAAATACCTACCGTGAGTACACCACCTACAAATACTACATATATTATAACAATTCAAGATAATGAGAACTTCTTTGCAGAAGGTATCTTAGTACATAACAAATAAGGAATCATAAAATGGCAAATCCAACTTTATACAAAAAGAAATCTATAAACGATGTAAGAACAAGAAATACTTTTGAGCTTACAAGTGATGAAACTACAAGAGTTAATAACGTTGTAAGTAAATTTTTTGATTTACTTAAGGCTGAACACATGAGTTAGTGAATGCATATAATTATATTTCAAAAAATATATTTGTAAAATTAAAACCAAGTAAGGTAGATGGTGTTGGTGTATTCGCAATAAAAGATATACCAAAAAATACTTTTCTATTTGAAACTTGGAAAGGTGATAGTGGATACTTCCCTATTAAAGAAAAAGAATTACAAAAACTTCCAAAAGATTTATATAATCATATAAAGGATATTTTTCTGTACTCACCTGATTTTCCCAATGATACAAATACCTATATTCAACTTACTAATGGTTGTCATTGGATATACACTACACCCTATTATTTTGTAAATAGTGATATCAATAAATCTAATATTGATAAAACCACATTTAAAACTACACGAGATATAAAACGAGGTGAAGAAATACTTTCTAACTATGGTAGGTATGAAAGGTTACAAAAAGAAGAATTAATATGAAATCAGAAGAGGTTATAATTAATGATGATTTTATTGTACTAAAAGAAAACACTCGTTCTGTTGTAATGTCCAAAGGTGCAAAATCAATAACAGAAATATATTCATATGTAGTTTCTCAAAATCGTGGTGATGTTTTAGATGTAGGATTTGGTATGGGATTTTCTGCCAATAAAATATCAAAACTTGCAGATAGTTATACTTGTATAGAAATAAATCCTCAGATTTATGAAACTGCAAAAGAATGGTCTAAAGATAAACCAAATGTAGAAATTATCTTTGGTGATTGGATTGATATAATACCAACACTTAACAAAAAGTTTGATGGTATATTCTTTGATACCCACAACGACCCCAACTCACATCTAGCTGAACAATATTGTAAATCTATATCAAAAGAAGGAACTATATTTTCTCATTGGAATTATTTTCAAATCAAAGATATTACAGAACTTAATACATATACTTGTAGGGTAGATGTAAATAATATGCCCAAATTAACAAACCCTACCCATAACGTTCATTGGACTTATTTTAAAGATGGTGAATTTAAAAAGGGTAGTAACAAAATAAATTTCAATGGAGGCAATAAACTTATCTGATAAATATACCATCTACAAAGATGTTTATAATGGTAAGTACTCTATTAAAGATTTTTTAAAACTAGTAGAGTTCAACCATAATAATACCATTCACACAAACAATAATTCAGCGTGGATAGAAATTGAATCACCCATATTTGATTCTATTAATAATCAAGTAAAAGAATCTATTGAAAAAATTAGTGGTAGAACGTTTACTAATTGGGCTCAACATCATTGGGTGTACACACAAAGAAAGGGGTTTGATATGGAATGGATGCATCAACACATCCAAGTACATCCACCAGGTAGGTCAAAAATACAATCTGATTATACTTTTACATTTTATCTACAAACCACCGATGAAATAAAAGAAGATGAAGGTAAAATAGTTTTTCAAGACGAAAATGGAACTAAACATAGTTTCCTACCAAATGTTGGAGATGTTTTTATATTTGATGGTGATATAAGACATACCGCAATACCAACCCCCAATTCAAATAAAGAACGAATCGTCTACGCAGGAAGTTATTGTTTAGATATTTATAATCAAAGAAATTATGGAAAAAATCTTATCTAACGAAGAGTGTAAAACTATCATAGAAAATGTACAATCACAAGAATGGCAGAGAATTGATAAATCATGTCACTACGACCAATCATTTTATGAGGATATAGAACTTGAGAATAAATTTGAAAGTTTTTTTGGAAAACAATTTAGCAAAAGACCTTTAATGAAAGTTCTTAAATTAAGTAAAGGAGATAGATTACCAATATTTTCTGGTGATTATGATAAAGTTACTGATGGTTCATTTGATAGATACAAAGGAACAAACTTTATAATACAAACTTATTTGAATGAAGATTTTGAAGGAGCTAATTTAACTTTTGTAAAAGATACATATGAACCAAAGACTGGTCATGGTATTCTACAAAACAAAAGTAATAAGTGTAAGATATCAGAAGTTACTGATGGAACTGCATACTTAATATTTTGTTACATATCTAATTTTGTATCAACTAATTTATTATGAAATATAACTTAGAAATATTATCTAGTGAAGATTTAAAAAAACTAAATGAATTGGTGGTTAGTTCGTTATCTAATCCTACCAATCCAAATCTCGCCAGTATGGATGAGTATCAACAATCAACCACTTTTTTTAAACCTTTTGATAATAAAGAGTTAAGTAGTTTCATAAATAATATTACTGGTTACACAACACCACAAATAAACAGTTTATTTTACATCACATATAATGAAGGAGATAAACTACCAGCACACAGAGATAGAAGAAATCCAAGTATAAAACAAAACCCAGAACATAGTATTTCATATTCTTTTTTATTGGATATGTGTGAAGAGGGTGGTGAGTTCTTGTTAGAGAATCAAGACGTTGAGTTTAATAAACCTGGTCAATATTTATGGTTTGATGGTTGGGATATTGTTCACGAAATAAAAAAAGTAAAAAAGGGACAAAGAAGGGTTTTGGTAGTATGGTATAGAGTATTATCTGATTCAAAATTATTTTAAGATATGGAGAGAGAAGATGCAATATTAAAAGGGCTGTTAGAAATAGCCGAAAAAACTACTGTCAATGATTCTTATCAAATACCATATGATATAAATAAAGAAACTGATATGTGGTTTGTAATATTACCACAATGGAGTGAAAAATTACCACCATTTAATTTAGCAAGATTATCATCAATACTTTTAACTGAAGGATATTTTACAAAGTGTTTGGATTTAAATGTCAAGGCGTGGAATATATTAGAACAACATCACGATGAATTGGGATACGACCCATGGGATGGTGCATGGACATTTAAATGGAAAGGTCAAACGTATTGGGATGAATTGCATCCTTATTTAAATAATTTTCTAAACAGTGCATTACAAGAAATAATAAAAGCAAAACCAAAGGTAGTTGGTTTTTCTGTTTATTGGACAAATACACAACTTGTATTTTGGATGAAAAATGAACTTAAAAAGTATCTACCAGATACTGTTTTTGTTGCAGGTGGACCATCAACTCATTCAGATGCAGATAACTTACTACAAAACTTTGATGTGGTAGTAGTAGGAGAAGCCGAAAAATTAATTGTTACTTTATTAGATAGTGTAGAAAATGGAACACTTGATAAAAATGAATATCCAATTAGATTATCACAACCTTCAAACGAACGAATTGATTTAAACATTCATCCAATACCAAACTATTCTGATTTCAATATCAACGATTACAAAATTCCCAATGGGATGATATCTGAATTTAGTAGAGGGTGTGTAGCAAAGTGTACATTTTGTGAAGAAACACATTTTTGGAATTTTAGACAACGAGGGTATCTAAGTTTAGTAGATGAGTTGGAACATCTTAATAAACAATTCGGAATGAATGCAGTATGGTTTGTAGATAGTTTAGTAAATGGTTCAATAAAAGAACTTAGAATGTTTTGTGAAGAGGTTGTAAAACGAGATTTAAAAATTCAATGGTTTGGATTTGGCAGACACGATAAGAGAATGGATTTAGAATATATGCACTTACTAAAAGCATCAGGTTGTGTAGGATTTCAATATGGCTCTGAATCGGGTAACAATAGAGTTTTAGATGAGATAAACAAAAGAATTACTAAAGAAGATATGGAGCAAAACTTCATTGACGGAGAAATTGCAGGAATAGAAAGTATAACTGGTTGGATTATATCATTTCCAACAGAACAGATTAATGATTTTGTAGATACACTAACTCTTATATGGAGGAATAGAAACACAAGTATAACAAATCTAATAGCAGGAACTCGATTTCATTATGGACCAAATACAATAGTGGCCCAAAATCCACCAAAATTTGGATTAATGACTCAGATATATGAAGGTTGTCATATTAGAGAAGATTTAACAATGTCATTACCCTCGGTAACAGTAAGGGGTAAGTGTTGGAGTATGTTTTGTTATGAATTAAAATCAAATAAAAAAATTAATTTTGCACAAAGACCAAATGTTCCAATAGAACACTATTCAATTGAGTATGTTAATAGAAAGAAATTAAATGAAATTGAATTTGAAGAGTTTGATTATAACATATACAACTCAAACAGACCTTTTGTTGATTCGATAATAAATGAATTATTAGGAACTTGTAGATTTCTATGGAGGGTTCGTGGTGGATATACGTTACAAATGAACTTTAGTAAAGAAATGCAATTAAAAGATTTTGGACCATCTCTAGCACCAGATTTAAAAGGTAGACTCATATTTGAAATAACTGATGCAGGAAAGTGGAAATATGATATAGACCTTGAATATAAACAACACCCATATGCATGGCAACCACTGGCATATGTTTATGAGTGGTCAGAAGAACATTCAGTTAAAAGAGCAAGAAAACATGCTAAACCAGAATGGGGAACTGATGGTGTTAGTGAAGAAAAAAAACAAGAAATTATATCAGAGTCAGAAAGACTTAATAAAGAACTTGATTTATCTTTTAAAGTTACTGATATTATAGAAGGAGATTGGGGAATTAAGAAAGAAAATAAAAGTTTATTTTAATATGATTTACGCAACAATGTGTATAGGAAGCGAGTGGGTTGGTAAATTCAAACATTCGATTAATACGTTTGGTAAAAGCAATACGCTATATATTTTAACTGATTCACCCGATGAGTTCCCCAATTGTGAAACAATACTATATACTAGAAACCAATTTTCTTATTACGAAAAAATAAATCTTATTTTAGATTTACTAGATACTCACAAAGAACGAATTACATATATTGATGCAGATTGGTTAAAACATTATAATACTAAAATTTCCTTTTCTGATAATTGTTTATACACTTATCAAATATTTTATTTAAATACAAAACCCATAATGTTCTTTTTTCCTGAATTAGAACTAAAAAAAATAAATAAAATTGTAAACTTAATAGGTTTGAAAAAGTTTGGCAACACTTACATACCAGAAGCAGTTTTATCATTTCCATATTTTAATGAATTTGAAGAGATAAAAAACGATTTTAATATCATGCAAAATCCAATCGAGGATATTTATAATAAGGAAGTACCAGTTAGAACTGCACTTAGAAAGTATAGTAAACATGGTATAGGTTATGGTGAAGGGTTAGCAATTACCGCTGTTGCAGATAAATATAATTTATGTGTAAAAGATTTTGGTGAATTCCCTAACCACACTTGGAGAAAAAAAGTTTTATTATAAATTTACAGACATGTCGGAAAACATTAAAAAGAACCCACCAAAGGGAAAGATTAAGTTTAACATAACACTTTCAGAAGAACAAAAGGACGCAAAGGCAAATATTTTATATCACCCATATAATTTTTTATTGGGTAAAGCGGGTAGTGGTAAAACTCTTCTTGCAGTACAAGTTGCATTAGATATGTTCTTTACAAGACAAATAAATAGAATTGTTATAACAAGACCAACAGTATCAAATGAGGATAATGGATACCTACCAGGTTCACTTGATGAAAAGATGGAGCCTTGGCTAGTTCCAATTCGTTCTAATATGAGAAAGGTTTACAACAAACCTGCTATTTTACAAAAAATGGAATCTGATGAGAATATAGAACTTGTATCACTATCTCACTTTAGAGGTAGAACATTTGAAAACGCTTGTGTTATTGTAGATGAGTTTCAAAACTTAACTAAACAACAACTTGGGATGGTATTGGGTAGATTAGGTAAGGGTTCAACTATGGTTCTCACAGGTGACCCACAACAAATTGATTTAAAGTTTGCAAATGATTCAGCCATACACGATGTACCAAAACTTAAACCATCACAATATGTTTATTCTGTATCTTTACAAGATAATCATAGACATGAAGCTCTTGATGAACTACTAAAATTATTAAATGAATATTCGTGAAAATTTTAATAATAGGTATTGCTAGAAGTGGTACTACTTCTTTATTAAAAGGAATTGAATCTCAAGGATTCCATGGTATAAGTGAACCATATAACGAATGGATACGAGAAGAATTATCATATCCTTTACAAGAACTAGATAACTATACTAATATTGTTATTAAATCTAATAGTAATCAAAAACCAAAAGAATATAAAGGCAGTTGGATAGATTTTATCCTAGAATTTTCAAAATCATTTGATAAACTTATATTTTTAGATAGATATGATTTTAGTGAACATTATGAGAGTATAGTAAACTTGTGGTATAAATCTCATGTAAAAAAAGAATCAGTAATGACTGAATGGGTTAGTGAAGATATACCAAACTTATTTAGAGTAGGATTTGAATCTGGTGGTGGTAGGTTCAGATTACAAAAAGAAAAAGAGGAATTAAAACAACTTGCAACAAAATTAGATTCTGATATTACTTATTACGAAGATTTATATTCAAATGATAGAAGTAGGGCTAACCAAATAATAACAGATTTAAAACTCGAAGTAGATGACTTAGAATTATCTAATTACTTAGACCCCAAATATAAATTAAAAAAAACTAAAAAAAACTTACTATAAATTTGGATTTCTCAGCTTTTTTTCGTATATTTACTATGTAAATAAGTTAAAACACTAAAAGTTAAATTATGAATATCGAATTATTAAAAGGAAAAAGTTTAGAAGAATTAAGAGAAATTGCCAAAAAAGTTGGTGAATTAATTGAGATAAGAAAATCTGAGATTGCTTGGTCAACTAAATCACAACTTAGAGTTGGTAATGTGGTAACTGTACCACATGGTAAGTTATTAGGTAAACAGTTAAGAGTTGAGAAAATCAACATCAAAAAGGCTGTACTTAGTATATTAAACGAAAATTCCACTACTAAATGGAATGTTCCATTATCAATGATTGAAGTTCAATAATGAAGTATAAAATACTACCATTACTGGTCCTATCTATTATAGGATGTCAGTACGAACCCCTTGATGAAATATCTACTCCAATAGGAGGTGGTGATGATATATCTTACACAAACCCATTTCAATCAATTGATACACCAAATTATTTAGACCCATCTCACTACACAAGAATTCCATACTTGCATACCAACTATGAAGATATGTACAACACATATGGAACTGGCTTAGTAAAAGATAATTATGTAGGTCCACCAAGAGATGCAGTTGTTATAGATTATAATGGTGATGGGTATTATGATTTGGTACATAGTGGAACTGATTGGGAAAAATCTTTTAGAGCTGAAATAACTGATGATGACCCATTAGGAAATCAATATAGAAATAAAATTCAATTCTTTTATGGTGATGAATATGGAAAATTAACACTAGATACCAATATGTCAACTAAATATTGGGGAATGATTCATGGTTATAAAGGAAATGTAAATGATTATAATAATGATGGAATACCTGATATGTTATTCGCAGGAACTGGTTTCCACGGCCCATCAGTTAACAATTCACCCCCACAATATCTGAATCACGAATATCCAACCATGTTATTGAGTAATGGAGTTGGTAATTATGAACAAATTAATTTTTTTGAATTATCTGACCATTATGACCATTCAGTATCATCTGGAGATTATGATAATGATGGAGATGTTGACGTTATGTTTATCAAACCAGGTCATAGACCTGAGTGGGTAGAACAGTATGGTATGAGTGTAGGTAGAATATTAAAAAATAATGGTAATGGTGATTTTGAAATAGTAGAGTTAATTGAAACAAATACAACTGATGCTGGTCAAACATGGAACATTTCAAATCAACTAGTACCTTTAGGTATAACTTTTAACAAGTTTGCAAGTGAATTGGTAGATATAAATGGAGATGGTTTTTTAGATTTAATACTTGGTGGTACTAAGAAAGTTGGTTCTCATGTTTTATTAGGTGATGGTGTGGATTTTAATAACGAGGTAATAGAACTTCCTGGTGTATTTAATTATGATTTTGCAATAGATTTTACAATATATGATTATGATTCTGATGGGGATAAAGATATTATTGTTAATAGAATACCAGACCAAGATTCTGGTGAACATTATGAAGGTTGGTATATGCAAATCTTAAAAAACGAAAGAGGGATGTTTATTGATTTTTCATCTAGTGATATAATAGATAATTCTTTTTTTGGTGGAACTTATTGGGTAAATTTTATCCATATTGCAGATTTTGATAATGATGGTATTGTAGAATTATTTAATAATACCATTGATAGAAATAGTGATTACACTCCTTGTCCTACTTGTTACCAGCCAAAATTAGAATGGGAATTAATAGATGGAAAATTTATTAAAAAATAGTTGTTAAAAAATTTGGAAATCTCGATTTTTTTTCGTATATTTACTATGTAAATGAGTGATAATTAAAACTTAAAAAATATGACAATTAAAGAATTTTATTTAGAAAACTATCCAACTGATGAGTTGGGAACTGAGCTTAACGAAACCTCAACTTTCTCAGGCTTATTAAATACATTATTCACCGACGGTGATGTTTATGATTACTTTGGTGTAGGAGATTCTCTAATTAGAGAAAGACTATTCACTAAATTATCTGAAGAACTTGAAACTTCTTACGATTACATATACAACCTTTGGTTAAAATAAAACTTAAAATATGATAAATACTAAAATTAAATTCGAAAACAAATACGGACAAATCCAAGAAGGAGTTGTTACAGATGATAACTACCAATGTGATTGGGATACAGACCTTAATGGATGTATTAGAGTATCAGTAGATTATGGTAGTAAATCAATAGGAACAATAAATACATTAATAGATAAATCACAAATAATATGGGCTTAGAATTAAAACAATATATGTTCACCTTTGAAGGTGGAGGATGGAATACTTGTTGGGCAAGAACCTTACGAGGAGCTAAAAAGTTAGCAGTACAACAATATGAAGATAATCCTTCTCTTGTAGTTAGAGTAGATTCAGTTCACTTAGCAACTGAAAAGGGATTGAAAGTAGCAATGAGCAATTTTTATTAAACAATTAAATTTTAAATTATGATTAAAGCAATTAAAAGTAAAATGTTAACTTACCTATTCAAAGATTGGGTAATGAATGAAACTGATTTAGAAACTCTTAAAGTTTCTAAACAATTTATCAAAAAAAGAGAAGTAGAAATCACAGGTCATGTACCAGTATTAGGTTTCAGGTCTCATCTTCCACAAGAAGATTAAAAAAAATATTAAAAATAAATCGGAAAATGTTTGGTAAATCCAAATATTTTTCGTATATTTACATAGTAAATAAGTAATGATATGAACAAAAAGAAAATAGTTTACATTGACATGGATGGTGTGTTAGTTGATTTTGGTAAAGCAATTGATGATTGGTTTAAATCACACCCACATTTAGAGGATAGATACAAAACATTTCCTGACCACATACAAGGTTTATTCAGAATCGCCCCACCAATCAAAGGTGCTATTGAGGCGGTTACTAAACTACACAATAGTGGTAAGTATGAATTGTTCATAGCAACTTCGGCTCCATGGGGTAACCCACAATCCCTTACCGATAAAAGATTTTGGTTAGAGGATTACTTTGGTGATATTTTTCATAAAAGAATGTTTACTACACATAGAAAAGATTTACTGATGGGTGATTACCTAATCGATGATAGATTGAAGAATGGTGCTGGTGAGTTTAAAGGTAAACTATTAAGATTCGGATTTGATTGGGAAAACGATAACAAACCAAACGAGTTTCCAACGTGGGATAGTATATTAGATTACCTTTTATGAAAAACGAAAAATTTGGATTCTTTGATTATGTAATGGTGTTTATTTTAATTAGTTTGATGTTCTTAGCAGCATCATGTACACCTGATGATGAAGTACTTATCCAAGTAAGCCCAACATTAGAGATTGATGGTAACTTACCAATGGATACTAATGGATATTATCATTTACAATTAAATCAAGATACAAATCAAACAATACACACAGTAAGTGGTACAGTTGGTTATACTGAGTATTGGGATGAGCCATTAAAAGTAAGTTGGGATAGTAATCTTACTTGGATATATCAAGGAGAGGATGTAAGTACATCTAATCAATCATCTTATGTAGTTGATGGTAATGTTTATAATGTAATAGCACCAATCAATACAATGATAGGAGATACTCTTATATTGACGGGTACGATACGAGAACATTTAGTTTCAGATACAATTAAAATAGTATTAGAATGATAGAATTTCCATTAACACCAATTACCGAAGAAACATTTGAGAGACAACGATGGGAAATGAATGTAGAATCTGAACATGGTGAGGAATATTATTATTTCACATTACCTCTCCCAAGAGATAATCCAGATAAAAAAGCACCTACATTGGTATCATCGTGTAATGATGATTATTCCGATTTAGGAATAAAAAAAGGACACTTCTTTGTTGAAATAGAAAATATGTTTGGATTGGGAATCTGTACATCAGAAGAAGAATTGGAAATATTATATAGAGCATTAACAAAATCAGAACTTGAAGAATAAAATATAAATTATGAGAAATTATACCGCAGAACAATTACAAGGTAACTATGAAAAATTCATAGAGGCACTTAAAAAAGTATTTAAAGGTGATAGATTAGATAAACTATTACATATGTACTCAGAAAATGAGTTAGGACAAGAACTAGCACTTGCACCAGCAAGTGGTAAACTCCATTTCCATTCCGCGTATGTGGGTGGATACATTGACCATGTTTTAAATGTAGCAAGAAACTCTGTAAGATTAAAAAGAGTTTTTGAAGAAGGTGGTTTAAAAGTAGATTTTACAGATGAAGAATTATTATTCGCAGCATTTCATCATGATTTAGGTAAACTTGGAACTAAAAATGAAGGCCCTTTGTACAAACCAGAAACATCAGATTGGCATAGAAAGAATCAAAACTCTATGTTTAAACATAATGGTGAATTACATTTTATGGATGTAACACATAGAGCACTTTGGTTATTAAATCAATATGGTATTTCTTATACTGAAAAAGAAATGTTAGGAATAATGTTAGCAGATGGATTATATAATGATGCTACAAAACCATATTTTATTTCTTACAAAGAAGAATTTAGATTAAAAACAGACTTACCATATATTCTACATTGGGCAGACCATATGAGTTGTAGACAAGAAAATAAAGAATGGGAAGATTCAAAACCATTTTAACTGACATATTGTCAGTATCTGTCATGTAGAAACTGACACATTGTCATAGAAATACAAGTGGTATAGATTTGGTAATATATAAGTCGAATGTATAATTTAAAAAAGGAATATTATGTTTTACACAATTAATGAAAATTTCGTAGATAACTTCTTTAAGGATATCTACACAACAAAACCAACTAATAGATTGAATTCACAATTTGAAGCAACAACATTAGAAGATGGTAAACAACAAGTTACAATTAACACTATTGGACATAATCCAAAAGATATTACAGTAGATGTTACTGATGAGGAAATTACAATCAAATCTAAAAAAGGAGAAGAAACTTCTTCATTTGTTAGAGATATTGATTTAACATTAACAGTTGGTTCTGATTATGATGGAACAAAAACAACTGCAAGTTTTGATAATGGGTTACTCACTCTCCTCATTGATAAGAAAGTAAATAAAAAGGCTAAGACCTTAAAAATTTCTTATTAAACTCACTATCGAAATAATTGAATTAAGGGAGATAAATCTCCCTTTTTTTATATCTTAATATTTATAATAGTACAATAAAACATATCAAATGAAAGATATTTACAAACAAAAAGTTGATGACAAGATTGAAAATTGTCAAACAAGAACCAAGATTGTTCAATCAATGGTTACAGGTGAAAGACCTGCCGATTCTAAACTGGCAGCTACCTATCTACGAGACGTATTAAAAGAATTGGACTCTATCAGAGAGATTGTAACTAGGGGGTAACCTTATGAAATTTAGAACTCTACTATTGGGATTATCCGCCCTATTCGTTGCATTTAATGCTGCGTTCTTTTCGGTAAGTGGTTTATCTAAACTATTTGCTGGTGCTTCACTATCGGTAATTTTAATGGCAAGTTCATTGGAACTAGCAAAACTAATAACTGCTGGTTATCTTTACAACTATTGGGATAAGATAAATAAAGTATTTAGAATATATCTATCACTTGGGGTTGTAATACTAGTTTTAATCACATCGTTAGGTATCTATGGATTCTTAACATCAGCATTCCAAGAAACTTTTAATATATTTTCAGTAACAGAAAAACAAAAAGCATTCCTAGAACAGAAAGAACAATTTTGGGGTGATGATGTAGCAAGATATGATGAAGAACTTAAAAGAATTTCTGATAACATTAGTACTCTTAGTAATGCGAGGACTTCCTCAATCCAAGTACGAGACACCTCGGTGGTTGGAGGCTTTAGAAACACCATCTCCACTACTGAACTTAGATTATCTCAACAACGTATCGAAGTTGAAGAAGAGAATCGTAAATCTGTTCAAGCAAAAAGAGAAGTAGCATCAGATTCATTACAATCAATACAACTTAGAATATTAGATTTAGATACTAATACAGAAGTTAGTTCAGAACTTGGACCACTTCAGTACTTAAGTGGATTGACTGGATATGGAATGGACCAAATTATCAATTGGTTAATCTTAATTATTATCTTTGTATTCGACCCACTTGCAGTTGCACTTGTAGTTGCATTTAACAACGCAATATTAGTTGATAGGGGAATCGTTAAAAAAGAAAAAGTAATTCGTAAGAGAGAGTTATATGATGAAATACCAGATGAAGATGATGAT
>Ga0209603_1003368_pt1 | contig 13890 bp, 31 predicted proteins | sample COGITO_mtgs_1206_FD_184812 | JGI IMG/M metagenome (GOLD analysis project Ga0209603, IMG submission 184812) | Pelagic marine microbial communities from North Sea - COGITO_mtgs_120607 (SPAdes) (version 2) | ecosystem: Environmental > Aquatic > Marine > Epipelagic ... | reverse complement strand
CCCCTCAAAGGGGTGCGTATAATATGAAGAAATTAACTAGAAGTAAATTAATCAAAAAACTAGATAGTGTATTTAGCAAATACATCAGAAGAAAAGATGCTATTGATGAGGTAGCAAAATGTGTTACCTGTGGTGTAGAAAGGCATTGGAAAGAACTTCAATGTGGACACTTCCAAAGCAGAACACATTACACAACTAGATGGGATGAGTTAAATGTAGGTGTTCAATGCATCAGTTGCAACATCTTTAAAAATGGGCAACAATACCTTTTCAGCAGATACCTAGATAAAACCTTTGGAGAAGGCACATCAAACGAATTGTTTCTAAAATCTCAAACATTAGGAAAATTTACCACAAATGAAATTGAAGAGATGATTAAAAAATATAAAAATTTGCTAGATCAGTTAGATTAGTTATCTTTGAAAGGTAAATAAACTGTGGTGGTATATTTTATAGGTAGAGCAAGATCGAAAGATTCCCTGCCTAGTATCTGTTCGGAAGGGGAAAATTAATTTTTTCCTCTTTTTTTTTGTAAATAGTTTGTTATTAAATAAAAGTTTTATATCTTTACAATATTATTAATCAAACAAAAACAAAATGAGAAATTATTCAAATTTAATAAACAATTTTGAGCAATATGTTTGGAATTTTTATAATAAAAAAAATGGAGTTTGCCCTATTGCAACAGATAAAATTATACAATTATCAGTTAATAGATATTTAGAAAAAACTCCTTTAAGGGAAATAGATTTTGATTCTATTGACAGAAAAAGAGTAGGAGTAATAATTGAAAAATTTAATTATTTAAGAAAGGAACTTAAAGTTAAACTATAAAAGAGTAAAGATTTTTTATTTAAAAATATAAATGGTGGCGGTTCAATACCGTTAAAACTTGAAGCGAAAGCATAGGATTACCAATAGAGATATTTTTGTTACTCGGTAACAATTAAGGTAATTGATAGGTTTGAATCCTATCTGAAAAGGCACTGACAAGTGCTGATAGTTGTAATGCGAGGAAGCCATTTATATATTTAAAATTAAACAGGGGGGTAAAACCCCCTTTAATATATGGAGCAAAAAACACTTACACCATTGAACGTTCTTTATGACAAACCAACAGAGGCAGGAAGAGATAGATTTTCCTTTGCGTTTTCATCAGATATAAAAGATTGGATTTGTTCAAGGAGAAGAAAATATGATAAAAAAGCATACATGATTAAAGCAGCAAAAAAGCGTTCAATTTAATTTTAAAATAAAATGTTTATATTTGTTCAAAAAAACGATGGAACAAATCGTAAACATAGAAGATTTAAGGTATCAGCACAAGGTGCAGATTCAAGAGTTTCAACTGATTATTTACAAGTTGGAGAATAAGATTGAGATGCTACAAGCATTACTTCAATCTAGGGAAAATCCCGAACAGGTTAAATTTTAAATTAAAATTATGGATATATCACTAAACCACAAACTAGCACAAATTCAAACAGAACTAAAAGTTCACAAATCACAATTCAATAAGTATGGAAATTACTATTATAGAAGTGCAGAAGATTTTACAGAGGCTTTAAAACCTTTTTTATTACCTCATGATGTTACTGTTACTTTAAAAGAAAAGTATCTAGGAGATCATGTAATAAAATCAACGGCTATCATAAGTGATGGAGTGCAAAGAATTAAGGCTACTGCCATAGTACAGGTTGACATGGATTCAAAAGTAAATATGTCAGTTCCTCAAAGATTTGGTACTGCTAGTAGTTACGGTAAAAAATACGCATTAGGTAATCTTTTCTTAGTTGATGACACACAAGATGATGATGCAACAAATAAAAACAAAAAGACATTGATTAAAGGCACACTTTTATATAAGGATGTAGTAATAGCCTTAAAAAATGGTACAAGAACTTTAGATAAGATAAAAGAAAGTCTTATAATATCTGAAGAATTAGAAGTAGAATTAAATAAATTATAAATATGGGATCACTAGGAAGTTTAAACATAAGAGTAGACAAATTACCAAAGGAAAAATTTGTCAAAGGAAAAGATGGAGCAGTTTATTGCGACATAACATTTTCCATAAATGATGATACTAGATATGGTAATAATGTGTCAGCAATGGTAAAGCAAACAAAGGAAGAGCGAGATGCCAAGAAAGCAAAAGAGTACATTGGCAATGGCAAAATCTTTTGGACAGATGGAACTATTAAGTTAGCAGAGAGAGAAGAGAAAACCGAAGGTAGCGATTTACCATTTTAATTGATGGGGGATTAAGTTCCCCCTTTTTTTATAAATTACACACCACATGACAAACGAACAGTTGCAACTTATTGATAAGTTGTGTAAAATAGATACCACAGAAAAAGTAGAATATCCTCCATTAGCATTATCTTTTGGTGATAAGGTTATTCAAAGTAAAAAAGGTAATATAGTTGTTGAAATACCTCTTGGAACTTTAGGAAATTTCTCCTTTATTCAAGCACCTCCCAAAAGCAAAAAATCATTCTTTGTAAGTTTACTTGTTTCAGCGTATTTAAGGAGTAACAACTTTGTGGGCAAAATTAAAACCCATAGAAGGGATGAAAAGGTTTTACACTTTGACACAGAGCAAGGAAAATATCATGCGTCCCTAGGATTTAGGAGAGTTACAGAGATGTGTGGTGTTACTGATGGTTACCATCCTTACTTCCTTAGAACACTAGGGTATGATCAAAGGATTGAGTTTATAGAGCATTGCTTAAAGAATCACAGAAATACAGGTTTAGTTGTTATCGATGGAATTGCTGATCTTGTCGCTGATGTAAACGATATAGAACAAAGTAATAATTGCGTTCAGAAATTAATGAAGTGGAGTAGTGACTACAATTGCCACATAATAACTGTGATTCATAGCAACTTTGGGACTGACAAACCAACTGGGCATTTGGGTTCTTTCTTGGAAAAAAAGACAGAAACACAAATATCACTTGAGAAGAATACAGTACACGAAGATCAAGTAACTGTCAGTTGTAAAAGGAGCAGAGGATTCCCTTTTGAAACATTCTCGTTTAAAATCAATAACTTTGGCTATCCCGAATTATTAGATAGCATTTATGATCCCCTCAAAAACACTTGAAAAAATATTTGAAAAGAACAATCAATGGATTGAAATTGTCCAGTCATTTGGTTGCAATCGTGACACATCACAAGACATTGTTCAAGAGATGTACATTAAGGTTCAGAAGCGTTTAGAGAAAGGCACAGACATCCAATATAGTGAGGATGACATAAACTATTACTATATTTTTAAAGTGCTTAGATCGCTTTTCTTGGACTTAAAAAGAAAGGAATCAAAAGTAGAAATTGTAGAGTTGAATGTTGTGAAAAATTGTGATGAAGATATTGATTATGAAAGTGCTTATGGATTAGTAGTAGATGAGATTAATGAATTGTTTTGGTACGATCGGAAAATATTTGAAATTGTTGATGGGGGAATTAGCATCTCAGAGTTAAGCCGACAAACAAACATCAGTTACTATTCACTTTACAACACATACAAAAGAGTTAAAACCAAATTAAAACATTTGATATGATTAATTTTCCAAAATCATTTTGGGCAATCGCAGAACAGATAGGACAGGCAAGAAGTGTTGTCAATCAAAAGATATTAGAAAACAATCCAAGGTTTGACAGAGGAGAAAAAAACAATCATGTTGATACGATTGGAATATTGGGTGAGTTAATCGTAATGGATTATTTAACTCGTAAAGATCAAAAATTTGAAATGGCAAAACTTTTAGATTTCTATCCATCTAAAAATCCCGACTTTGTTATTCGCAAAAAAAGGATAGACGTTAAAGCAAGTAAACGATCACATTATAAAGATTTATTGGTTAATGAAGAGGCTCATAAAAAAGGAGCAGGAAAAATTGATTTATATTGGTTTGTGGAGATTATTGATCAAGAAAGTTGTAATTTTTATTTTACTGATTACAATAATGTAAGTGGATGGGATTGCAAACTAATGAAATACACAAGAGCATATTACAGGAATATAAATGATTTAAAATGAAACTAGGAGATTTAATATATTACTTTACCAAGTACACAGGCATCAAAGCGGTTGTGGATTTTTTTAGTGAAAAAACAGGAGTTGATTGCGGATGTGATGATAGAAGAAAAAAGTTAAACAACATGAAAGGAATAAGAAGATGGTAAAGAAAGATTTAAAGATTTGGAGCAAATTCAGAGAAGGTAAAAAATCAACGATCACCCACAAAGAATATGAGATGATTTGTGATTTTCATGCAAACTATTTAGATCATCCTTTAGAAAAACCTTGCAAATGCTCACCCAAAAGAATCAATCAAATGATTTTTGATTTAAATAAAATTTGGGAAGATTCTCAGTAACCTATTGCATTATTAAATTTTTTGTTTATATTTACAATATTATTAATCAAAACAGAACAGATATGAAAATAGGAAGTGATAAAGAATATGCCTTAAGAGGCTACACCATAGAAAGCCTTTTGGAGTTGGCTTATAGATTAGGAAGAAATAGTGCATCATCAGAAATTGATGTTAAGGATATGTTGAAATGTGCTGAGAAGGTTCTTGAAAGAACTTCAGCCTATGAACTTATAGAGGCATGAGCAACTCAAAACTATTAAGAGAGCGTAAAAAAATTGATAACTTATATGTTATTGAATGCCCAACCTGTGGAAATTATGCAGCATCCTCGGATGTTTTGCAATCACTTCCCGATTGGATTGTTTGTAAAGAATGTTATCCCACTAAATTATTGAACGATGTCATACGAATGGATTATAGAAGAAGACACACAAGAATGGGACGTAGAACAAGCCTATAATAAATACTTAAAAGCAAAAAAGTCAACAGGAGACTACATAGAATACAACAAGTGGTTTGACTATTGGCTAGATTATTTACAAATCAGACACAGATATGATACTACTAGTAGATGCGGATAGTTTAATTTTTGCAAGTTGCTACTGTCCAAAAGAGGATGTTGACACATTCTATACAGATTTAGATGATGTCATTCATAAGTTCGATGAGGCATTTCAAAAGATAGTAAATGATCTAACTGATATGTACAACGTAACAGAGGTGTTCACCTTTAATAACTCAAAAGGGAACTTCAGAAAGATGATTACCCCCAAATACAAAGCAAATAGGATAGGGCAACAGAAACCTCCACTACTATCTGAGATTCATAATTATGTTACTGAAACTTATGATGGAATTTATGGATATGGTGTTGAGACTGATGATATGGTTGCTGCTTATTGGCAAACCCTATCAGAGAAATTTGGTAGGGATCATGTGATGATAGTAAGCATTGACAAAGATTACTTACAATTCCCGGCATTGATTTATAAGTACAATCGAAAAGAAGTTTTAGATGTGTCTAAATTTGATGCTTTAAAAAACTTTTATACTCAAATGATCATTGGAGATTCAGCAGATAATGTGAACTACTTCAAGGGCAAAGGCATCAAGTTTGCAGAGAAGTATTACAAGGACTGTGACACAAAATATCAGTTCACTAAGATGTTATACCTTTTGTTTAAGGAACGTTATAAGAGTAAAGCAAGGGAGAAATACATAGAGTGCTACAACCTATTAAAACTTAGAACAGAATGAATATATTAAGCCTGTTCGATGGAATGAGTTGTGGACAACAAGCACTAGAAAGAAGCGGTGTCTGGGTAGATAATTATTTTGCATCTGAAATAGACAAGTATGCTATAAAAGTAACACAAGTCAATTATCCAAGGACAAAACAACTGGGTAGCGTTATTGATGTAGATGGATATTCATTGCCTAATATAGATTTACTTTTAGGTGGTTCACCTTGTCAATCGTTTTCTTTTGCAGGTAAACGCAAAGGAATGTCAACCAAAGATGAACAAGAGATTCTAACACTAGATCATTATTTAGAATTAAAATCAGAAGGTTTTGAATTTGAAGGACAATCATATTTGTTTTGGGAATACATGAGATTACTTAAAGAGGTAAATCCAAAGTATTTTCTACTTGAGAATGTAATGATGGGAGAGAAATGGGAAAAGATTTTATCAAAAGCAATAGGAGTAAATCCAATACAAATAAACTCATCATTAGTTTCAGCACAAAGCAGAAGAAGATTGTATTGGACAAATATTGGAATGATTCCCGGAGGATTGTTTGGTGATTTACAAAGCATAATACAACAACCTAAAGACAAAGGTATTTTACTTAAAGATATTATTGAAGAAGATGTTGATTATAAGTATTACTTAAAAGATGATTCATTTGTTTTTGATAGGATAAAAAATGATCATCCATTTACTCCAAGAATACCAAAAGTAAATGAAAAATCTAATTGTTTAATGATTGGAGGTAGTGGGTGTAATGATTTAATTAATAACTCAAAAATTAGAAGATTAACCCCAGTAGAATGCGAACGATTACAAACGGTAAAAGAAAACTACACTAATTTTGTTTCTGACACACAAAGACATAAGATGTTAGGCAATGGTTGGACAGTAGATGTAATATCACATATTTTAAACTACATGAAATGAATTTAAAAGAGCAATTAAGCGAAAAGATAAAGACAAGGGATGAGAGAAGAAAAGCCATCCTTGATCCAAACATAGATCAAATCAAAATAGTTGGATTAACCAAAGGGTTAAGAGTTTTGGAAAAAGAAATAAATGGTTTAATTAAACAGATAGAAAATGAAGAAGGTTAAACAAATAGCAAGTGCTTTATTTATAGTTATGGCAAGTATATTGATTTTAATAATTGGTAATTTTATAGACTTACACAAACCACATGAAAGATAATATAGTAGAAAGCGTTTTAGAGAAGTTTAAACAACGCTCAGAGGAAGGAATTAAGAAATACGGTGTAACTATGGATAGAAAAGATTTGAATGGCTTAGAATGGCTGACACATCTTCAAGAAGAATTGATGGATGCTACGTTATATATAGAGAAGTTAAAGAAAGAATTATGACAGATAGAGAAAAAAATGCAAGTGATCAAGCACAAAAGTTAATCAGCAGATACATCAGCGAATGTGGTGTTGATGAGGACTCTGCAAAAAAAGGAGTTTTAATCCTTATAGATGAGATATTTAAATGGGGGTTACCTTATAGGTATCAAATAGAATTTTGGACAGAAGTAAAAAGATATTTAAAATGACTGCACAGGAAATTAGCGATAAGATAATAAAGAAAACAGGAGTTAATGTTTTTGAAGACACAAGGAGGAAGGAAGTGATTCATTACCGTTCACTACTCATTTACCTTCTTAGAGAAAAGATGAATCTTAGATGGATGAACATAGCGTTATTCTTTAAGGCAAATGACAAGAATATAACACACGCAACTGTCATACATTCACATCATTATTACAAGGTGTACAAGGATGAAAATCCTAAACTTGAGGAGTTAGAAAAACAATTTAACTTTACACCTGTCGATCTTGACACACTAGATAAAATACATATGCTAGAAAATAAGGTTAAAAATTTAAAAAAAGTAATTCAGAGATATGAAAAAGTTGATTAAAAAAATAGGTGAATACATAATAGATTATTTCACAGATACTGATTCCAATAAATTAGAAATTAGTATTCCCAAAAACTTCAAGACAAAGAAGGAGCAGAATTTCTTTATCAGAAGAACAAAGGATTTTATAATAGAAAACACAGAAGTTGGATAATGGAAGATTTTGATAAGGATTATAAGGATGGAAATAATATTGAAAAAGTAGTATTAAATCGGATATTAAAAAAGCATTCAAAAGCCTATATCAAAGAAGGATTATTTAAAGGTTGGGATATACACATCCCCGAAATCGATAAAACAGTAGAAGTTAAGTTTGATCGTGTTGCTGAGAAAGGAAAAAACATCTTAATCGAAATTGAATCAAATAATGAACCATCGGGAATGTCAACATCAAAGGCTGACTTTTGGGTAATATATGATAACATTGAATTTTATTGGTTTAAGACAGAGCAGATAAGAAAGTGTATCTATGAGAACAAATTAGATTGGAGGGAATATAGAGCCAAGCAAGATAAGAAGTTAAAAAAGGCTTACATGATAAATAAAGAATTACTTTTAAAATACAAATTGAATAAACAAAAATAAATCTATGGATGGCAGACAAAAAAACGGAGGAGCAAGAGAGGGAGCAGGACGCCCTAAAAAGGCAGATGAAGAAAAGTTAATAGAAAAACTAGATGCATTAATTGATTCGGATAAGGTAGTAATGAAGTTAGGTGAGATGTGTCTTAAAGGAGATTCAAGAGCATTGACGCTTTACTTCAATTACAGATACGGAAAACCAAAAGAGAAGATAGATATATCTGCAACTGAAGGTTTAAATGTTAATTTTAAGGATTTAATTCAGTTTAGTGATTAAGGTTAATCCGAAGTATTCACCAATATCAAAATCTAATTCTAGGTATTTTATAGTAACAGGTGGAAGAGGTAGTGGTAAATCCTTTTCCATTAACTTGATGTTGTGCCTTTTAACTTATGAGAAAGGACACGTTATCCTTTTCAGTAGATATACCTTAACATCTGCTTATGTGTCTATCATTCCCGAATTTATAGAGAAGTTGGAACTGCTTAATATCTTTGATCATTTCCAAATCACAAAGGATGAAATACAGAATAGAATATCGGGTAGCAAGATTATCTTCAAGGGAATTAAAACCTCTTCGGGTGATCAAACGGCAAATCTAAAGTCACTTCAAGGTGTCACTACATTTGTACTAGATGAGGCTGAAGAACTAACCAACGAGGACACATTCGATAAAATAGATTTATCTGTACGTTCTCAGATTCAAACGAATAGGATTATCTTGATTCTAAACCCAACAACAAAAGAACATTGGATTTACCAAAGGTTCTTCCAAGACAAAGGAATACAAGAGGGGGTAAACACTAGTAAAGAGGATGTGACATATATTCACACAACCTACCTTGACAACATTCAAAACCTTTCAGAAAGTTACCTATCCCAAATACAAAATATTAGGGTAAGACGTCCAAATAAATACAAGCATCAAATACTAGGAGGATGGTTAGATAAAGCCGAAGGTGTAATTTTCGATAATTGGAAAATAGGAGAATTTAAAAAGATAGGGGTTTCTGTGTTTGGACAAGACTATGGATTTGCATCAGATGAATCCACGCTGATTGAAACCAACATTGACACAACAAATAAAATTATCTATCTAAGGGAATGTTTTTATATCAAACATCTAACCACATCAGAGATTGCAGAACTTAATTTAAAACACGCAGGTGATGCTTTAATAATAGGGGATAGTGCAGAACCTAGATTGATTAATGAACTTAAATCTAAGGGAAGTAAAATAGTTGCATCTGTCAAAGGACAAGGTTCTATTACCTATGGAATATCCTTGATTCAAGATTATGATTTAATAGTATCTGAAGATTCGGTTAATCTGATTAAAGAATTGAATAACTATTGTTGGTTAGAAAAAAAGTCAAAAACGCCCCAAGATTCCCACAATCACCTTTTAGATGCACTTAGGTACTCGGTTACCTATCAATTACAAAATCCAAATAGGGGAAAATATCATGTTAGATAATAAAGTTTTTGTTTTATAAGTTTATTAGTGTATCTTGCATATAAGATTAACAAACAAACAAAATGGAAAATTCAAATCAAGCACAACTCAAGTACTTAAAAGAAAAATTTATTGATTTAGGTATTTATAATCAACAGAAAAAAAGGTTTTATTCTAAAAGTGTAACTGTGTTGTGGTGCATATATGAAACTTATTTTGGATTTGATCAAACATCTAAGGAGATTAGAAAATTTAGATAAATTCAATGGGGGGTAACTCCCCCTTTTAACCACAAACAAAATGAAAGACTTATTTACAGATCAAGAACTAGAAGAACTGCTGAAGGATTTAAAACCCATAGACATTCACATGGGTGATTCAGAGATTCACACAGAAGAAATTACTTGGAGTGTGGGATGCATTGATGTTTATGCTGACATTATTTGTGTTAGGAAAACCATTAGCGATCCCGACACATACGAAGAATACGGATATATGAGAACTGATGATGGTGTTTACGAATATATTTTTGATATTGATGAAATGGCTATATATTGCGATGATGAAGATTGCTCAACCTACGAACAAGAATTAAGAGTTGTCATCCCTAAAATTAAATCTTTAATATCAATAGCATGAACAAGATACAGAACACACATGATGCGGAATATTGGAATAATGCACACCTTTGTTCCGAGGTAGTTAAAAAATGGAATAAGATCAAACCCGAAAACGAAGAAATCAAAGCAGTAATGAAAGCACTTGGAGAGATGTCTTTTTATGTTGCTAGGTTGCATCACGATGCACAAGCAAGGGATAAGGTTTTACAAGAGTACAAATTAGAAAGAAACAAATGGTGTAAAAGAGCAATGGATGCAAAACGTAGATATGACAACGTAAAGAAGTTAGAAGGCATTTAAAACTTTTGTTTAGTTGGTTAATTGGGGTAGTCAGAAATGGCTGCCCTTTTTTTGTGTTTAAAAATCACTTGGTTTTTGCGTTATATAATTATGAAAGCAACAGTAATTGTACCAAACCTGTCAGAGATTACTTTAGAACAGTATCAAAGATTCTTGAAAGTTCAGCAAATCAACAAGGATGATGAGTATATCATTAAGTTGAAAATGATTGAAATCTTTTGCAACGTAGATTTTAAGGATGCAAGGAATATCAAATTTACAGATGTCGAAAGGATCATTGAGAAGTTAACAGAAGCCTTTCATGAGAAACCTAATCTGATCAAAACATTCAAAATGGATGGGGTTGAATATGGGTTTATTCCTTCGATGGAAGAAATGACATTTGGGGAATATATTGATGTTGACACATATCTCCCACAGGATAATGAAATGCACCTTGCAATGAATGTGTTGTACCGTCCTATTAAAAGCAAGAAAGCAGGTAAATATTCTATTGAAGATTATGACATAAACACAAAGGAAAGGATGAAACAAATGCCTTTGAACGTGATGTTATCAGCCACTTTTTTTTTGCAAAATTTAGGCTTGGAGTTACTGAGCGTTACGAGCAATTATTTACAGGAGGAAATGGGGAAACAACAACTCTCTCCGCAGGATTTGGAAAAAAATGGGGATGGTATTCAAGCATCTATGCACTCGCTCAAGGAGATATTGAAAGATTTGAAGGTATCACTTCCCTTGAATTAGATCAATGTTTAACGATGCTCACATTCATGAAGGAGAAAAACGAAGTGGAAGCACAACAAATAAAAAATAAACAAAGAAGATGAGCCAAGGAATCAGAGGTTTTTATCAAGTAACTAAGACACTAGAAGATCAATTACTTCTAGATGTAAACTGCAAGACTGTTACAACAGGTGACATATCAAATGTCAATTTGAACAAGCAGGATATCTTCCCCTTGTCGCATATCTTAATAAATAGTGTGACACAAAGTGATGACAATGGAAGTGGTTTATACACCTTTAACATTAGCATCCTTTCAATGGATATTGTAGATCAAAGCAAAGAACCAACCACAGATATTTTCAGAGGCAACGACAACACACAAGACATTCTAAACACACAAATGTCTGTAAGCAACAAGGTAATCCAATTAATGCGAGGAGGCACTTTGTTTCAGAATATGTACCAAGTAAGAGGAGATGCTACATTTGAATTTTTTACAGAAAGGTTTGAGAACGAATTAGCAGGAGTAACGGCAACTTTCAACCTAACCATCTACAACGATATATACATTTGTTAATGGATTATCTAGAATTAAATAAAGCATTAAATGGTTTTGGCAAATATGTCATTCAACAATCAAGATCAAACTTGACAAAGGGAAAAAAGAACTCTACAAGTGATTTGTACAATTCTTTAAAGTATGACATAACCGAAGAACAAGGTAATTTTCTTTTAGATTTTCTGATGGAAGATTATGGTGATTTTGTAGATCAAGGTGTAAGGGGTGCAGGTAGTAGTTCAAATAATAGAACATCACCATTTAAGTTTGGTAGTGGTACAGGAAAAAAAGGAGGCTTAACCAAAGGCATTGAAAAATGGATTAAACAAAAACCCATTAAACAATGGAAGGATAAAAAGACAGGCAAATTCCTATCTTATAAATCAATGAAATTCTTGATTGCTAGGAGTATATACAACAAGGGAACTAAACCAAGTCTGTTCTTCACAAAGCCTTTCTACTCTGCTTTTAAACGCTTACCTATTGAGATAGTAAAGGCATTTAAATTAGACATTGAAAAAGCAATAGTTCTAGGAACTAAAAGATAATTATGGCAAATATATTAGTAAGATCACCAAGGTTTGAAACCTTCACAATGGGAGGATCACAAAACAGTATAAAACTAGAACTGTACATAGGAGGAGTTTTAAGATATACAATTATTAAAAATGCTGCACCTAGTAGTTTTGTTACTTTTGAAATTGCTGAATTAATCAGAGATTATATCTCTCAAACATTCACAGGAGGACAAACACAACCTGTAACAGTATCAACTGCATCTTCAAATGTGAAACAATACACAGGGCAAAATGGAACAGGAACTGAGGGATCACCAACTGCAATTACTCATACTGCTTTCAATGGCTATGGAACATTTATGGAAGGAGCAAACCCTACACTAGCATCCAATTCTATTTGGTTGATATCTAAGGATGTAATTAAAGATGGATATTATATTTATGCACCTATTGGTTCTTCGGGTTGGATTTCTCAAATAACCACAGGAGGAACAGCCACACAAGCAGGGTTTAATTCAGCAACTACATCATTAACAGTAGGCACAACAGATGTTAACATTGTTAGAATAGATTGCACCAAATACGGAGATGGTAAAAAAATTACATTCGTAAATAAGTTTGGAGCGTTACAAGATTTGTGGTTCTCTTTAAAAAGTGTGAAAGCAACAGAATCATCAAGGGAAACATATAACTCAAATACAATAAGTACATCAAGCGGATCGGCTACATACTCAGTAAACGCACCAACCAAAAGTGTATTTAATAAAACTGCAAAGCAAAAAATAACATTAAGTAGTGGGTATTATCCCGAAGGTGCTAATCCTTATTTTGAGGAATTGCTTTTATCTGATCAAGTATGGTTGACACAACCCGATCCCTACGATCCCTCCACAGAGCAAGTTGTTCCTGTGATTATTACAACATCTTCATTCACATATAAGACTAGCCTAAACGATAGGTTGATTGATTATGTCATGGAATTTGAAATGGCATTTGATTACATAAATAATGTTAGATAATGCAGAAGATTCAATTATACATAGGAAGTGAAAGGTTAGAACTTTTTAAGGATGAAACTGTATCTATTACTCAGAGCATCCAAAACATAAAAGACATTTCTAAAATCTTTACAGAATTTACTCAGAGTTTCACAGTACCTGCATCTCCTACTAACAACAAAATATTTACACATTACTACAACTATAATATTGTAGGAGGATTTGATGCAAGAAGAAAAGCAGCAGCATCTATTGAGTTAAACTATCTGCCTTGGAAGAATGGATTTATAGCATTAAATGGAGTTGATTTAAAGAACAATAAACCACACGCATATAGAATCACCTTCTACGGAGAAACAGTTAATTTAAAAGACATTTTAGGGGAGGATATGCTTTCGAGCGTATCAACATTATCTGTTGACAATTTAGATTATGATCCATTCACAGTAAAAACAAAACTACAAGTTGATCCAACAACAACAGACATTATTGCTCCATTAATTACACACACTAAAAGATTATATTATAATAATTCTTCTAGTGCAGCAGGAGATGGTAATTTATATTATA
>Ga0209603_1003367_pt1 | contig 13891 bp, 10 predicted proteins | sample COGITO_mtgs_1206_FD_184812 | JGI IMG/M metagenome (GOLD analysis project Ga0209603, IMG submission 184812) | Pelagic marine microbial communities from North Sea - COGITO_mtgs_120607 (SPAdes) (version 2) | ecosystem: Environmental > Aquatic > Marine > Epipelagic ... | reverse complement strand
TGAGCCGCCACCAAGGTCAGCCACTAGACCAGAGATATTTGGCATATTGGCAGTGAGGCCAAGGGTTACAAGGCGGGCTTCATCCTGCGCCGATAATACCATGACCGGCGCGCCTATTATCGCCGCGGCAGGCACTGTGAAAGCTGCAGCATTTTTTGCCCGGCGCACCGCTGCTGTTGCGACCACAATCGTTCGCTCTAGCGACATAGCATTCATAATATGGGAAAACCGGCGAAGTGCTGACAGCGCCAACGCGATTTTATCAGGGTTCAGCATCTCATTCTGGTCAAGACCCTCGCCTAGCTTTACCGTGACCCGTTCATTGAAAAGCGGCAGAGGATAGCGTCCATAGCGCCGATAAATCACCATCCGAATTGAATTTGATCCAATATCGATAACGCCGATAGGCTCATGCTTTGAATGATGTGTCCTGGCAACAAACGGGAGAGCGGGGCTCATCAAAACATCCTATTTTTTTAATATATTATCAGCCAAGCTGCCCTGACCGGACAGGCTTGGGTTTTTCATAAAATAGTGATGCGATGAAAACGGCGTAGCACCCGACTCTACCTTGCTGTAGCTCCCATCACTATTCAATGTCCAGCTATTTAGCGTATCACGCAATCCAGCACCCATAACCTGTTCCAGAGCCTGTGCGCGCACCGTTTCATTTTCCAACGGAATAAAGGTTTCAACGCGGTAGAATAAATTTCGCGGCATGAGGTCAGCAGACGCCATATAAATCAGATTTTCTGAACCCATCATCTCGCCGCCATTTGCAAAAACATAAATGCGGCCATGTTCCAGATACCGCCCGACAATAGAGGTCACGGTGATCGTTTCACTCAGCCCCTTAACATTCGGTCGCAAACAGCAGATGCCGCGCACGATAAGGTGGATTTTCACGCCAGCTTGCGAGGCTTCGTAAAATTTTTTAATGAGCTGTTCATCAACAATCGCATTACATTTAATCAGCACGCCGGATGGCCTGCCAGCCTTGGCATTCGCAATTTCCTTATCGATCATATTCATTAAAAATCGGTGCGAGTCATGCGGTGAAATCACAAGTTTTTTCAGATCTTTTGGCTGAACATGGCTGGTTAAAAAATTAAAGACGCGCCACACATCCTCGCAAATATCCTTATCGCAGGTAAAAAAGGAGAGGTCTGTATAGGTCTTGGCTGTTTGGGGATGATAATTTCCTGTGCCGCAATGGGTATAGGAGACAAGCTTACCTTCTTCACGGCGCACGACCATCGATAATTTAGAATGTACCTTTAAATCACCAAGCCCATAGGCAACATGAGCGCCAGCTCTCTCAAGACTACGCGCTAGCTGGATATTATTTTCTTCGTCAAACCGGGCCTTTAATTCAATAATCGCTGTTACAGATTTGCCAGCTTCAGCCGCCGCAATGAGGGCTATGGCAATCGGAGATTTTGGGGTTGTCCGGTAAAGCGTCTGACGGATAGCAAGAACATTTGGGTCAGCTGCAGCCTGTTGCAAGAACCGAACAACAACATCAAAACTCTCATAAGGGTGGTGAACAAGAATATCCTTGTTCCGGATAGCGGCAAAACAATCACCCTTAAAATCGAGTACCCGTTGCGGAAATCGTGCGGTAAAAGGGGAATATAGCTCTGATTTAGGAAGTGTTCCGATAATCTGGGAAAAATCACCAATCCCAACATAGCCCGATGCGATATAGATCTGGTCTTGGGTTAGCGACATCTCACGCATCAGAAATGTCTTGGCAGACCCAGCAAGTGTTTCTGAGAGAACCAGTGAGACAACATCACCGCGTCGACGGGCCCGCAAGGCGTTTTCAAACTGACTGACAAGGTCTTCTGCCTCATCATCTATTTCCATCTCTGAATCCCGTAAAACTCGGAACATACCACACGCCTCAACCTGATAGCCTGGATAGATAAGATCAATAAATTCAAGAATAGCGGCTTCGACCGCAACAAAGCGCGGCACAGCGCCTGGTAATTGAATAAACCGGTCGAGGTTTTCTGGCATCAGAATAACCGCGCGCACAGCTGTTTCATCATGGGTCAGCATGTCGATGAGAACACCCTTACCGCGGTTATGAATAAACGGAAACGGGTGAGCTGGATCAAGGGTCGTCGGTGCCAGTAACGGTAATATATTTTCAGAATACCAGATATGCAGCCAGTCTTGCTCATCTTCTGACATCTGGTCAGGTGACAACAGAGTAAGGCCTGATGATGATAATTTTTTAAGAATAATGGCAAGGCCGTCATCTTGCTGACGGCGGAGGTGATTAGCAGCGTCTGACGTACGCTTCAGGGCCTCATCAAGCCGATCATCTGTTTCAGGTAATGTACGAAACCCGCGCGCCGAAAGCTGCAGCATGCCCGCCAGCCGCACCATATAAAATTCATCGAGATTATCTGATGAGATAGACACAAACCGCAGCTGCTCGCCCAGCGGAATTGTCTCATCATGGGCTGTTGCAAGAACACGTTCATTAAACGAAAGCCAGCTTAGCTCCCTGTCAAATAACAGTTTGTCGGTTTCATGCGGGGCAATTAATACAGATGTCTGTGACATGAGCCTGATTATCTCCAAAACGATAACATACGCCTCTATCGCCTCTTCATAGTCTTAACGTATTACGATGAGGTGAAGCAACTTTACATTATGATTGGTAGAGATGGAGGCATCAAATGGTAAAAAGCGACCCCCTTATCGCTTATTTAGCTGTTACATGCTTGCAGTCCCTCATCTGTCTGTGATTTGCTAAGCGTGCACATTATTATGTGGCAACGCGCCCATTCAAATAAGGAGATGAGTTTATGGCTATTTACATGATTGTTGATATTGATATTCATGATTTGGATGCTTATGAAATTTACAAATCACAAGTCACCCCAATTATCTCAAAATTTGGCGGCGAGTATCTGGTGCGTGGCGGCGCTCATGAAGTGATGGAAAATGACCTCTGGACACCCACACGCATGGTTATGGTCCGCTTCCCCGATAAGGAATCGGCACTCGGTTTTATCAATTCTGATGAATATGCCCCTGTTAAAAAAATACGGCGGGATAATTCTGACGGCACAGTATTAATTGTCGAAGGCCTGTAATCTCTGCCCTATAATTACGTTTCTATAGATTTGCCTCAGATATAGTTTTAGGACCTGATAAAAAATGACGATACCTTCTTTGTTTGATAACCGATTGCGCCTGCCGCTCATCGCAGCACCAATGTTTCTCTCATCAGGTCCTGAGCTTGTGATTGCCTGTTGCAAGGCTGGTATTGTTGGCACCTTTCCTGCCAAGAACCAGCGAACCATTGAGGGGCTGGATGCATGGCTTGATACAATCACAAGTGAGCTTGCTGCTTTTGAGGCCGAGACAGGGCGCAAAGCAGCCCCGTTCGGGGTTAATCTGATTGTGCATAAATCAAATGAGATCCTCAAAGATGAGCTTGCGATGGTAGCAAAATATAAAGTGCCGCTCGTCATCACATCGCTTGGCGCGGTAAGTGACCTTATCGAAGAAGTTCATCACTATGGCGGCATTGTTTTTCATGACGTCATTAATATGCGCCATGCCCGCAAGGCTGTTGGTGCTGGTGTTGATGGTCTGATTGCGGTTGCAGCAGGGGCAGGTGGTCATACAGGACAAGCAAACCCGTTCGGGCTGGTAAATGAAATTAAACAGGAATTTGATGTCACTATTCTTCTCTCTGGCTCTCTTAGCTCCGGCGGCGATATTGCAGCAGCCCAGATGATGGGAGCTGATTTTGCCTATATGGGAACACGCTTTATCGCAACCGAGGAAAGCTTGTCCCAAGATGATTACAAAAATATGATTGTTGATGCCGAAGCAAGCGACATTGTCCTGACAGATACGATTACCGGCGTAAATGCCAGCTTCATGACGCAGAGTCTGAATGCTGTCGGTATTGATATTACATCTCTAAAAGAGCATGGCGCGCTTGATATCAATAAAGAATTAAGTGATGCCCGTGATGGCGAGACGAATGATATCACGCCATGGCGTGATATCTGGTCTGCAGGGCAAGGCGTTGGCACTATCAGCTCTGTTGAGCCTGTTGCCAGTCTGATTGATACTCTTGCCGATGAATATCATGCACGGTTTGCTGAACAGACAGCGCAAGCCTCCGACTTTGCAAGCTACCCGCCCCATGACCAGCCACAAAAAGGATAATATTTTGAAGACCAGCCCCGGCATAGCTGGCCTGCCATCTGCGCCGCCTATTTTACCGCGTACGCCAGACGGGCAGGTATCACTTGCCCCATTTAACTGGCAGGTGCCAGAACGGTTTAATATTGCTGAGGCTATCTGTGATAAATGGGCAGACACTTACCCAGAAAAGCGCGCACTGATTCATGTTCCGGTGAACCAAGCAGGTTTTCAGGCAGCTGAAAGCTGGTCATATGGCGCGTTGGCAGACTATTCAAACAGACTTGCCCATCTATTTAGAGAATACGGGATTAGCAAAGGTGACAGGATAGCTGTCATGCTCCCGCAAAGCCCAGCTGTTATTCTGATGCATCTGGCTGCCGCACGGCTGGGTGCGATATTAGTGCCTCTTTTTGTTCTGTTCGGGCCTGATGCCCTTGCCTACCGACTTTCAGATTCAGGGGCGCGTCTTATCGTAACAGATGCAGAAAACATAAAAAAACTTGATGAAATTGCCGATAGACTGCCCGACCTCACCGCTATCTGGTGTGTTGAGGCAACGCCCCCATCTGCCTCTCATCTGCGCTCGTTCTGGGATGACATTAAACAACAGGCGCCAACGCAGATGATGCGCAATGATAGTCTGGCTGATGAGCCTGCGATAATGATTTATACCTCTGGCACCACTGGCGCGCCAAAAGGGGCCTTGCATGCCCACCGGATTTTACTTGGCCATTTGCCCTCACTTGAATGTGGTTATGATAGCTTCCCCCATCCCGATGATAAGGGCTGGACGCCTGCTGATTGGGCCTGGATTGGCGGGATGATGGACCTTGCTCTGCCTTGTCTATATTTTGGGGTGCCTCTGGTGAGCTGTGCTCTGCGAAAATTTAACCCCGAAGCCGCATGGGAGCTTGTTAGATTGCAGGAAATCGGCGTGATGTTTCTGCCGCCAACAGCCCTAAAACTCATGCGCGCCGCACCCGTTCCAGAACATGTTTCGGTCCGGTCTATTATTTCGGGTGGCGAAGCCCTTGGCGAAGAATTACTAGACTGGGGCCGCCAGACATTCGGCATTACAATAAATGAAATCTATGGGCAGACCGAATGCAATCTTGTTATTGGCAGTTGCCGGTCTGTTGAGGCAACTCCGGCCCTAATGATGGGACGGCCTATCCCAGGGCACATCATCCATATCATTGACCAAGATGGCCATCCGCTTCCTGCCGGAACTGTAGGGGAAATTGGCGTAAAAAGCCCTCACCCGGTGATGTTTCTGCATTACTGGGGGCGCGCAGAACAGACAGCTGCAAAATTTATCAACGGGTATCTGAAAACTGGCGATTTAGGGATCTGTGACACAGAAGGCTATTTCCGGTTTGTCGCACGCGATGATGATATCATCACCTCGTCAGGCTACCGCATTGGACCAACTGAGATCGAAAATTGTCTGATGTCTCATCCACAAATCTTAATGGCGGCCATCATTGGCGTGCCATGCCCAGAGCGCACCGAGGCTATCAAAGCTATCTTGGTATTACAGGATAAAACGCTTTGTTATGCCGAGAGACAAGCCTTGGGAGAGGCCCTTATTTTGCAGGTAAAAGAGCGTCTCTCACCGCATCTTGCGCCGCGCATTATCGAATGGCGCGACAGCCTGCCATTAACCGCTACAGGTAAAATTATGCGGCGCACTTTGCGAGATGAACATTAGGCATTCGTAATAGGCAATGAATCTGTTGTTTGCTGTCTCCCTTTTTTTATGTAACGGTTTTATCGTAGCGCGATTATGAGGAGTGTGGAAAATGACGAAACAAAGCCCTTCAGGGTCAGATAAATCATCACAGTTAAATATGCAGGCTGTCCTTTCAATGCGAGATAGTGGCTATTACTCACAGCGCACAGCAGGCGCAAAACACGCCATCGATAACACCCTTCCGCTGATGCAGCAGGCACTGGCTGCGCTACCAGACGCTGACACTCTTCGATTTGCTGATTTTGGCGCCGCAGATGGCGGGACAAGCGCAGCTCTCTGGTCGCACCTGGTAGCTGGTCTTAGGGCCAGCGGCGATAACCGTCCGATTGAAATTCTTTACACCGACCTGCCATCCAACGATTTCTCGACATTGTTTAGAACAATGCAAGGCATGGAAGGCAATCCGGATGATGCTTATCAGAGCCAACATAAAGATGTTTTTGTACATGGCTGTGGTACAGGCTTTCATCGCCAGCTCATGGCCAATAACAGCTTGTCTATTGGCTTTTCTGCAACAGCAATGCATTACGTCTCGCAAAAACCATGCGAGATTAAAGACCATGTCCATATGGTCGGCGCATCAGCACCAGAACGGGCTGCCTTTGCTGCACAAGCTGCATCTGACTGGGAGGCAATTCTGCTGGCACGAGCTGCTGAAATGCGGACAGGCGGACGCTTCATTATTCTGAATTTCGGCATTGATGAACAAGGCCGCTATCTTGGCCATACAGGTGGTCAGTCGATGTTTGACCAATTTACGGCTCACTGGCGTGCCCATCTTGAGGCTGGCACAATAACCTCAGAAGAATTTGAGCGCGCAACTTTTGTTCAGCATTACCGCACAGTTGATGAGTTCACGGCCCCCTTTGATGATGCAAATAGCGCTGTTCGGCAAGCTGGCCTAAAACTGAATAATATCCGGACCCACCTTACGCCCTGCCCGTACCGCAAAGCCTTTCTGGACTCGCATGGGGCGATGAGCTCTGCTGAATTTGCCGCCTCGCTTATCCCGACAATGCGGAGCTGGTCTGAAACAGTCTTTAGCTCAGCCCTCAATAGTGATCGCTCGCATGAGGAAAAAGCTGCAATTATTGATGCATTTTATGGCAGTTATGAAGCGGAGGTCGCCGCGAATCCTGATGGACATGCGATGGATTATATTCACGCCATTATGGAAATCGAAAAACGCTAATCCCAAGCTAAAGAGAGCTAGTCTATTGAGCCCGGGGCTAACGCATATGGGTTTTATTCTTCGTGAATGCCATCAGCGGTAAATACACCGCCCTGATAGATAGCATCCGGCGCATCTCTGCCGGGGCGCGGTAATGTGGCATCAAGTTGCGTGCGGAATGTCTCAGCATTATCTTTTGGCGCCCAGCCAAGATAGTCAACATGCCGGTTATCCCACCACGTGCTATCATTGTTCGACACGCCATAAATGATGGGGCAGCCAAGACGTGGCGCCCGGAAAACACACTCAACCAGAGATACAAAATCACGATAGCTTAGCCAGAGTGACAGCTGCCGATGCGTTTGCGGTTCAGGAAAGCAGGAGCCTATTCTAACAATGGCTGTCTCTATGCCAAATTTACTATGATAGACATTGGCAATCGCCTCGCCAAACACCTTTGATGCACCATAAAGACTATCGGGCTGAGGGTAGACTTTTGAATCAATGCGCTCATTCTGACGGTAAAACCCAACAGTATGATTTGTGCTGGCAAAAATTATCCGCGGCTGGCCCAACAGGCGCGCCGCTTCATAGAGATTCACAATGCCATCAATATTTCCGTCCTTAATAGGTGTCCAGCTATCTTCGATAGAAATCCCGCCAAGATGCAAAATACCATCGCAGCCCTCAACCAGCTTAAAGACAGCTTCCTTATCTGCAAGATTGCATTCCATCACCTCTTCATTGGGACGCGCATCCCCCAGAGCTGCTTTGTCTGAGACCCGAATAATCTCAGCCATGTGGCTCAGCCGTTTGCGCATTTCCTGCCCGATACCGCCAGCAGCCCCCGTTATTAATAGTCGTTTTAACATTTTTAACTTTCCTTATTTAACCGGCACTAACCTGCAAACCGGACATGATCAAGCCCGCCAACACCTAGTCCTGTGATAGCAAAAACACCGCCCGCTAATGGCTGTGTGACACGGTCAGCCTCGCTCAGCCCCTGAACAAGAGATGTTATATACATAACATCCAGATTTGGCCCACCAAAAATCGGTTTCGTTGGTTTTTCAACCGGCATTTCAATAATTCTATCTACCGCACCTTGCGGTGTAATCCTGACAATCTGCCAGCCGCCAACACCCGCCATCCAGTAACAGCCCTCAGCATCAACACATGCGCCATCCGGCCGACCGGCAATCGCGTGCGTATCAAAAAAGACAGCTGGATCTGATATAGGTGTGCCAGTGTCTGTATCATAGTCACACATCCAGATGGTACGGCGCTCGGGAAATGAGTCAGCAAAATACATCCGTTTGCCATCTGGCGAGAAGGTCATGCCGTTGGGCGTATAAATATTATCTTTCCACGGCATACAGGTGCCGTCGGGATCAAAGCGGTAAAACCGGCCCGTTGGTTCCGGTGCTGTGCCGCGGACATCCTTATTATCATTCATGGTGCCAACCCAAAAACGCCCCTGATTATCAGTAACACCGTCATTAAACCGGTTCATGGTCATGTCCGGTTCTGGGTGATGTAGAACAGTGCGGGCGCCTGTTTCAAGATCAAATGTCTGCAACCCACTATCGCCAGCAATCAATAGCCCGTCATTCTCACGCAGCGCAAAACTTCCGATTTTCTCGCCATGCTTTATCTGCTGATGTTTACCATCAGCCGGAGTAAAGCGGTGGATGATACCGACCGGGATATCAACCCATAACAGCGTCTGAGTGCGACTATCCCAGACCGGGCTCTCCCCTATCCGAGACGGCACATCCACAACGCATTCAATTTTCACCATAATAATATTCCTTTTACTGCAGCAGCTAACAACGACCCTTGCGAGCGCTGATGTCTTCCATAATAAAACAAAAATAACGAGTGGGGCTATGATTAACTATTCAATTACGTCGCCTCACATTTTCGATGCTGGGCCGCCTAACAGCAAATATTAGCAATCATTGCGTAATTATTGACTGCCATGGCGTGATTCGATTCGGCATTAAGCCATATTCCTGCAGATAACATCATAAAAAAACTAACATTATTTTGCGCATGAGATGGCAGAGGTCAGCCCTCAGCCTGTCCCCCTTTAATCTGCTGTCAGTTCTCTAAATGCTACCTCATTTAGCTCGCTTTAGTTTTACCCTTTGGGCTAGCGCAAGCAATTTTCCTGCAGATTTCAGCCAGTTTCAGTAATATTATTTGCTATTAAAATTCGAGAAGGATGGCAGAGAAAATAAGCATAAAAGTCTAAATATTACGATTAATTAATGCTTTATTTGCTGAGTCCTGGAAATAAAAATTCACATGGTATACCGAATTTTACTAGACAGACTTTACCTCTTGGCTGTCTAATCAGTTCCACTGCGAGGGGGGTTACTCATGTTTTGATGTGACCACTTCTAATCAAACACATGGAGAAAATAATGAAATTCTTAAATTTAGCAGTTTCAGCTGTAGCACTAGCTGCTGTAGCTCTTCCTGCATCAGCAGCAACAACGCTGCGTATACAAACTCACCAGGGTGCTGATTCCCCTGCTGGCCAACTTTATAAGATCTGGGAAGACGACGTTGAGACGATGTCAAATGGCTCGCTCGACATCGAAATGTTTTATTCATCATCAGTTGTTGGCTCAGTTGAGACTTTCGATGCCGCTGCAAATGGTATCCTTGACTGTGACATGACTGGCGGCGCTTACCAGACAGGTAAGAACCCTGCATTCCAGTTTGTTGGAGACGTGATGGGCGGGTATGACACAGCTTGGCAGCAGTATAGCTGGCTATATTATGGCGATGGCTACGCAGCAGCTCAGGAACTGTACAACAAATTTGGCATGCAGCTGATTGGCTGGACCGTATTTGGTCATGAAAGCCTATCTTCCTCTAAGCCTATCAGAGGTTTTGAAGATCTCAAAAATTGGAAGTTCCGTTCGCCTCCAGGCTTGGAAACTGAAATTTTCACAGGTCTTGGCGCATCACCTATCGTGATGGATTTCACTGAAATCTTTACCGCTTTAGAAACAGGCATCATCGACGGTGCTGACGCATCTAGCTTGGCTAACAATGTCGGCTTAGGTCTTTATGACCTTGTAAGCCATGCAACATACCCTGGCTTCCACTCTATGCCGGCTGACCACCTAGCTTGTAACAAAGTTGTTTGGGACGGACTTACAGAGTCACAGCGCCGTATCATTGAAACTGCTATGCAAAAAGTTTCAATGCATGCAGCCCTTCAAAATGAAAAGAAGAATGCTGAAGCTGTTGTTATGCTGAAGGCAAAAGGTGTAACGCTTCATGATTGGTCAGACGCAGATCGCTCAAAGTTCAGAGAGATTGCACAAGAAGCATGGAATGGCTGGGCAGCAAAGACACCAGAAGCAGCTGCTCTAGTTGCTAGTCACCGTGAATATTTAGGCCAGCTTGGATTGATTGCCAAGTAAGTCCTAAAAAATCTCAAGAGGAGCGGTTTTTTCGATACTTAAAACCGCTCCTTATTTTCATAACTTTTTATTCATTATATTTATTAATAAATATTCACAGCAAAATTGGTGGGCGAGATGCAGGAACAAAGCGTGTGGCTAGGACGTTACAAGGGATTAGTACGCAAGTTAATGATGTGGTCATTTTCTCTTACACTGCTTTTATTTTTTACAATGGTAGTGAATAAAGTCTTCTTTGGAGGCCAGGTTGGTGTTCATGAGATGCTTCGCCCAGAAGAAGGCGGCGTTTTAGCTATAACGTTATTGAGCTTGATCGCCTTATCACTGCTGATTGGCGGAATATACTTCTCTGATAAAAAGGGTGCCATTGAACAAGACCAATCAGGGTTTTTTGATATCTTTTCTTTGGTCAGCTCCCGCATTGCTTTTGCGTCTATTTTATTCATAGAAATTGTAATGCTTTATGAAGTAATTGCTCGGTATGTGTTTACTAGGCCGACCTTGTGGGCAAATGAGATGACAATGTGGATTGCCGCATTTCTGTTCTTGTTATCAGGTCTTTATGCTATGCAGCAAAGAAGTCATATACGTATTTTTATTATCTACGAAATGTTCCCAAGGTGGGCAAAAAAACTTGCTGACTCAGTTTCCGTGCTGCTGATTTCGATGTTCGCTTTTTGCCTGGTATGGGGTAGCTTTGATGAAGCTCTTGATAAATTTCAGCGCTTCGAGAGTTTCGGTACAGCATGGGATCCACCGATACCAGCAACTGTTAAGCCAGCTATCTTGATCGCTGTCGTGCTGGTAGCAGTTCAAGCTATTTCCAACTTGATTGCAGACTGGAATAAGGAAGAAAAGAAATATTCACCTGCAGATGAAATTGATGAAGTTGAAATTGAAAATATTCGTAACACTCTGAAGGAGCGTTCCTAATGGTTGATGTAGGCACTCTTAGCCTTATCGTTTTAGCTAGTATGTTTGTTTTATTAGCAATCGGGATGCCTCTTGGTTTTGCATCTGGATTTTTAGCTGTTGTAACGCTCGTGCTAAAATTTGGCCCCGATATTATGTTTATGGATTTTGGGCGTGGCCCCTTTTCCATATTGAGCCAGGCAATATATCGACAAATGACTAATTATGTTCTGATATCAGTGCCTCTGTTTATTTTTATGGCGGCATTATTGGAGCGTTCGGGTATCGCGCGTGATATGTATTCATCTCTGCAAGTTTGGCTTAGCCGGACACGGGGTGGCATTGCAATCGTGACCTCTATAATGGCTGTTATTATGGCCGCTATGTCGGGCATTATCGGCGGTGAGGTTGTATTGCTGGGCCTTATTGCTCTGCCGCAAATGTTGCGTCTAGGCTATAATCAAAACCTTGCTATTGGAACTATCTGTGCCTCAGGCTCTCTCGGCACAATGATACCCCCATCAATTGTTTTGATTTTCTATGGACTTGTAACAGAGACTTCCATCAAGGCTTTATTCACAGCTTCATTTATCCCAGGCTTTATGCTGGCCTCTTTCTTTATTATTTACATATTGGTCGTAACACGATTAAAGCCCGAAACTGCGCCACTCCCAGAGCCTTCTCCAGATGACATTGCAGCAGGGGAAAAGCGCTTAATGTTTCTTGGCTTCCTGTCACGCTTTTCTCTATGGATTTCAGGTGTGATATTTTTCCGGGCGTTGTTTTTCACTGTCACAGGTGAGAATGTTATTGAAGAAGGCGTTGACCCTATCTTCTTAGGTATGGTGTCTGATTTGCCTTACATTGCTGGTGCTTTCTTGATAAGTCTTGCCCTTGTCTATTTTGTTGTTGGCAAAGAGCGTACGAAGGTCGGCTGGGAAATGGGTAAAGGCCTTATCGCCCCAACCGTTGTTATTGGCGTTGTTTTGGGGTCTATCTATGGTGGGATAACCGGTATCACCGAAGCAGCAGGTATGGGCGTTATTGCAGTGTTTGTTATCGGTCTTATCAGACGTGAAATGACGTTTGAGATTGTCTGGGACGCAGTGATGCGTACCCTGAAATCAACTGGTACTATCATATGGGTAACAATTGGTGCTGCCGCACTTGCTGCAGCTTACACACTTGTTGGCGGCCCAACCTACATTGCTAATGTTATTGTTGGGTATGAACTGCCTACAATGGGTGTGATCCTCTTCATGATGCTGATTTTCCTTGTCATGGGGATGTTTATGGACTGGGTTGGAATCGTATTGCTGATTATGCCAGTGTTCCTGCCTATCGTTAAGAAACTTCCCATACAAGATATTGGCGTGTTTGGCAGCCTTGAGCCAAAACATATCGCAGTCTGGTTTGGTGTGGTATTCTGTATGAATATGCAGGTATCATTCTTATCACCACCGTTTGGACCTGCTGCCTTCTATCTGAAATCAGTTGCTCCTGCGCATATATCACTTACTGATATCTTCCGCGGGTTCCTTCCATTCATTGGTATCCAGCTAGTTGCACTTTCTGTTCTTCTATTATGGCCACAAATTGTAACTATATTGCTTTGATCACTCGTTGATCAAATCTGAGGCGGGGTAAGGCAATGGCAAAAATCCACAATGTTAAAGTTGGATTTTTCGCCTTGCCACCCGCAACTAAATTAGTTGATGCCCGCCACGGCGACCATGATGTCATAGAACTTATTACAGTCGCCATTACCGATGAGACAGGCGCTACTGGTATTGGCTACACTTTCACCGGTGGTCATAACGGGGCAGCTATCCATAAAGGGATAGAGGCTGATATTGTGCCGCTTCTTGCTGGTGAAGACGCAGATCAAATTGCTGCTATATGGGATAAGATTTGGTGGGCTTGCCATTATGGTGGGCGGGGCGGGCCTATGGTTCTGGCTCTGTCTGCTGTTGATATTGCCTTGTGGGATTTGAAGGCAAAACGTGCTGGTCTTCCGCTCTGGCGATTACTTGGCGGATATTCCACATCGGTGAGATGCTATGCGGGCGGCATTGATTTGCATCTGGAGGGCGACGCGCTTCTTGCGACAGTTGATGCAGCAATCGCAACTGGCCAAACTGCTTATAAGATGAAGGTCGGGCGTGATAATCTGGCGGAGGATGTTGCTCGTCTGACAGCAGTACGTCGCCATGTTGGTGATGACTTCACTCTGATGATTGATGCGAATATGAAATACCGGGCAAGCGAGGCAATTACGGCTGCCCGTGCGTTTCAGCCCGCCATGCCGCTCTGGTTTGAAGAGCCTGTTGTTCCTGAAGATATTGATGGTTTTACAAGGGTTGCACAAGAAGGCGGGATTGCCGTTGCGACAGGTGAGAATTTTAGGAGCCTGTGGGAGTTTGCTGAAAC
>Ga0209603_1003363_pt1 | contig 13895 bp, 15 predicted proteins | sample COGITO_mtgs_1206_FD_184812 | JGI IMG/M metagenome (GOLD analysis project Ga0209603, IMG submission 184812) | Pelagic marine microbial communities from North Sea - COGITO_mtgs_120607 (SPAdes) (version 2) | ecosystem: Environmental > Aquatic > Marine > Epipelagic ... | reverse complement strand
TGGTTCTTCGTTAAAAGACCCACTGCGGATTATTGTGAATTATCTAAAAGATGAAAGAGACCTAAACAAATTAATTGAGGCAACAGATATAATCCGTGATGTTTTTTCTCAAAAACAATTCAACAATTACAGACAAGAGGAATTATCCCCAGGAAAAAATGTAAAAACTAGAAACGAACTCTCTGAATGGGTTCGAGGCAGTGCTGGGACAGTTCATCATTTATGTGGAAGTTGCAGAATGGGGATTGATTTAGGGTCTGTTGTGAATCCTGAATTACAGGTCCGAGGAGTTAAAGGATTGCGTATTGCCGACGCTTCAGTTTTTCCTTCAATTACGTCTGGAAACACTGCAGCCCCTTCTATGTTGATTGGAATAAAGGCAGCAGAATTTTTAATGCAGTAAAGTTAACCCACCACCAATACTGGCAGTGGGTTAACTAAGCAATTAAGCAGATTGTATTTTATCGTAAGTCCCTGCTCCAAAAATATCATCCGTAAGATCTTTAATCGCAGGTTTCAAGGTCCTTTGAGCTGCAGACGCATCAAGCATAGGAGTGCTATCTTCACCGTTTATTTCACGCCATTTTGCAAAATTTGTTGACTCTGCATCTGCTGTTGCTCTGAAGAAGTCTTGTGGCTCTAGCTCATTAAATGTATCAACTAGAATGGACTGTTGCTCCTTAGACATTCCATCCCATGCGTTTACATTAATCATCTGTTTATCCAAACCAATGCCCCAGTCATTTTGATAACAATAATTTGTAACCTCATAGAATTTTTGACTAATCATCAAATTTCCTAAGGTTGCCATACCATCAACAACGCCCTGTTGAAGGGCGCCATAAAGCTCGTTAAATGGAATAACAGTTGGCTTTGCTCCGACCTGCTTGAGGCCAGCAATAACACCCTCGATTTCAGGAGCACGGATTTTCATGCCCTTAAGGTCATCAAATGAACTAAGCTTTTCTTTAGTGAAAAGTTTCCAAGGGCCAGCTCGGGCAACACTCAAATAACGAAGCCCTGAATACCTTTTCTGAACGGCCGCATTCAATTTATCATAGAGGAGACCATTTGCTATTTTCCGAGCATGATCTGAATCTCTTGCAAAATAAGGTGCATAGAATACATCAAATTCTCTCAGACCCGTATAGGCACCGTTGTAGATATGAACTGTGCCGAGAGCTGTTCCATCAAGAACATCTTTACCACCACCAATAGTTCCCGCTTTGATGTCAAAATTCAATTCGCCATTGGTGCGTTTTTTGACTAAATCAAGCCATTTTGCTGCAAATTTATTTGATGCACTATCAATGTTACCAGCGTTTCCATAAATAAGCATTTTAGCAGCTAATGCAGGTCCAGCTACACTAGTTAGTAAACTGGCTAGCCCAACAGCGCCAAGGCCATTGTTAAAATTCCGTCTTTCCATTTTTTTTCTCCTGTTTATTGTTACTCCTACTTATGATTTCAAACGGACTGTTTAAAATTTCTACTATCGGTCAAACACTAGATCTGGAAGGAATAGTGTAATACTTGGGATATAGGTGATCACCAGCAGAACAAAAACGAGAATAAAGAAGTAAGGCACAGCCTCCTTAAAGATCTCTATTACGCCGACTCCGCCAATTTGAGAGATTATAAATAGATTGAGTCCAATGGGTGGTGTAATCATCCCAATCATTAAGTTAAGAACCATAACAACACCAAAATGAACCTCATCTACTCCTAAATCTGATAACAGTGGAAATAGAACTGGTGCTATAATCAACATTATCGGCAAAATTTCCATGATCATACCAAGCACTAACAGCAAGACATTTATCATGAGAAGAAGAACCCATACCTCGTTACTAATTGATAACATTGCGTCTGTTAGGATTACACCAAGGTTTTCTTTCACTGCTAACCAGGCAAAAATTTTAGACGTAGCGACGGTTAGCATAATAACTGAGGTAGATACAGCAGCATGCGAAGCAGCTTCCAATATTTGTTTGAAGCCAAGGTTTCGATAAAGAAAAACTCCAAGAAACAGAACATAGAATGCTGCTACGGCCGCAGATTCTGTTGGAGTCGCCACTCCAAAAATTATAGCCCCAACAATAATTCCTGGAGCGATAAGAGCAGGAATTCCTTCTTTAAAGGATATAGCCTTTTCGTTATTTGTAGCTCTTTTTTCAACGGGATAATTTCGGCTTTTGCATATCCACCAAGTAAGAGCAAACATACCAATAAACATTAATATTCCAGGAACCACTCCTCCTAAAAAAAGCTGCCCCACTGAAACGTTAACAATTGCACCTAAAAGAACAAAGGAAATAGAAGGAGGAACTATAGGACCTACAGTAGCCGCAGACGCAATTACGGCGCTAGAAAACGCAGGTTTAAAACCGCGTTTTTTCATCTCTGGAAGCAATACAGTCCCGGTTGCAGCAGCATCAGCAAGTGCGGAGCCTGAACATCCCGACATAATAAAATTTGCTGTAACCCCAACATTGGCTAATCCGCCATTAAGGTGCCCAACAAGCGTAGAAGCAAAGCCAACAATTCTACGCGTTACACCTGTCACATTCATTAGCTCACCAGCAAAAATGAATAACGGTATTGCTAATAAAACAAAAGAATTCACTCCAGAAGTCATTTGCTGTGCAAAAAGAACCATTGGCGTAAAGTTTTCTGTAAATTGCGCCAAGGTAAGATATCCAAACGCCGCTAATCCAATAGCCCAAGCGATTTCCATGCCCAGCAAAGAAAAGATAAATAATATGGCTATCATAGAAACAAGAAGCATATTAGGACTCCTCGGCGACTGATAATTTATAAACAAGTATTGTGTTGACCATTAACCTTGTTTGATAAAATAACATTAGAGAACTCCCAACTGTAACTGGAGAGTACAACCAAAGAAAGCTCCATCCTGTAGACAGCATAGAGCCTCCTGACTGAAGATTTAAAATTGGAATATTATACCAAACAAGAGCTCCAAGCATAATCAAAACAAGACAATGCATAAACGTCTCAAGAAATACTCTTGGCTTGGCAGAAACCTTGTCTATGAAATGTGTTACACGTATGTTTTTACCTTGTTTTGTTGCTACTGCAATTCCAAGATAAGTCATCCACAAGAAAAAAGCTCTTGGAGCCTCATCAGCCCACAGAGGCGGCTCATTAAAAATATATCTTAAGGTAACTGAAATGAACACAGAGCAGGCTATAGTAATCAGCAAAAGGCCAGAACTATAATATAAAGCTCTCTCTAAGAGATAATCTAACTTCTTTAAAGTAACGATTTTTTAATACTCCAAAAACGAGGATAATAAATCATTAACATACTATAGTTATCAGTCTTCCCTATAAAAGCTCTCAAATCAATTGTTATTTTGATTGATTGATTCGAGCGTGTTTGTTCAAAGACTTTTAGTTGCTAAACATGAAACCAATTTTTTGACAAAACGACAAATTAAAGTACTTATTATGGAATGACCAATAGGAACGACGCTTTATCAAATTTTAGTGTGAATATGCAATTTGAAGACCTGCATCAAGATGTGGTCGAACGTGCAAAGTTAATAATTATTGACTGTGTAGGAGCAATCTTAGGCGGTATTGCAGAAAAGGATACTATAGCGCTAATTAACTTGCGGTCACAAAAAATACCCGGTGCTGACTATGTAAAAATAATTGGCACTGAGCAATGGGCAGAGAAGTCACAGGCAGCTCTGCTATATGGCACTGCCGGTACAGTTCTCGAGATGGATGAAGGGCATCAATTTGCAAAGGGGCATCCGGGAATTCACATATTACCAGCAATTCTTTCTATGGTCCAATCTAATTGGCTGGGTAGGAAGGTATCAGGGCAAGAATTTCTTACTGCTTTTATTGTAGGGTATGATATTGCAGCGAGAATTGGAGCTGGTTCAAAATTAAAACATTCTATGCACCCTCATGGAACTTGGGGCGTCATTGGCGCTTCAGTAGCGATAGGAAAGCTTTTAGGCTTAAATATCACCCAAACTAAAGAGCTACTAAATATTTCATCTAGCCTAACTACAGCTACAAGTCGAAAGACGATGCTAGAGGGTGGAACTGTCAGAAATATTTATGCTGGTTTGTCTAATCAGATGGCCTTTTTAGCAATAGATTTAATTTCTGCAAATTTTACGGGTGAAAATGATGGAATACAATCTGTTTTTGGAAGCATAATTTCTGACGAACTTAATGATGAAGTTATTCTAGACCATCTTGGACAAAACTTTGAAGTTATGCGTAATTATTTTAAATTACATGCCTGTTGTCGCTTTAACCATGCCACCCTAGACGCCTTGTGCACATTAATGGAACGACACCCAGAACTGCATGATACAGATAATATTGAGTCAATAGATGTTGAAAGTTATAATTTAGCAGCTGAGTTAGATGACCCAGCGCCTAAAAATATGTTAGCGGCAAAGTTTTCTATTCCTTTCGCTGTCGCGACCACACTTATTAACAAAACTTCCAAAGTAGAGAGTTTTTCAGGAACTGCATTGTCAGATTCTGACGTATTGAAGGTAGCTAAAAAAGTTCACATTACTGAAAACCATTTGATGACAGCGTCTTTACCAGATTTCAGGCCTGCAAAAGTTTCAATCACCTTGAAAATTGGTAAAGTCCTGAGTCATGAGGTAGCTACAAATAAAGGTGACTGGAGAAGCCCCTACTCTCCAGATGAACTCAAAGAAAAATTTTTCTCTTTAGCAGTACGAAGTTTAGATAGAGAGCAAACAGTTTGTTTATACAACAATTTAACTTACTTAGAAAAGTATGATGATATTAAAACAATATTTGATATTAAACATAATTAAATTCCGATGAACTCAGCACTTTTTTAAGAGATATTATGAAAAATAAACACAGAAACGGTCCAGAAGACTCGATAAAACGGGATTTGACTGCAGCATACAGATTAATTGCAGACCAAAACCTTACAGATACGATATTCACGCATATAACAGCACGCTCTACACAGGGAGATGACCAAATTTATATTAATAGATTTGGGTTGTTTTTTGATGAGGTAACACCTGAATCTCTTGTTTTATGCTCAATTTCTGGAGAGGTTTGTGACCCAGGGTCTAGACTAGAAGGGCTTAGTGACATTACAAATCCAAATGGATTTGCATTTCATGCGGTTGTGCATAGAGCTCGTTCAGATGCCAATTGTGTTATTCATCTACATAGTCACGCCAGCACGGTCGTATCATTAAACCCTGCAGGCTTGATTGGACTGACGCAGAATGCGATGAGATTTAATGGGCAAATAGCATGGTATGAGTATGATGGTGTGAACCCAAACACAGAACAACTTTCAGACATGGTTCAGGTAATGGGTGACAAACCTATTTTAGCAATGAGACACCATGGGATGATATCAGTAGGCCGCAGCGTTGCAGAGGCATTTCACAGAGCTTTCTACTTCAACAAAGCTTGCCAAGAACAAATTGATATCCTCAGTTCCGTAAAAAACCCTTTACTTCCAAAAGGTCCCTCAGTGGACAAATCGCTCTCATATTTTACCAACCCAGAACGAGTGTTGGGTGAACGAGAATGGCCAGGGTGGCTTAGGTATTTAGATAGGAAATTTCCAAACTGGGATAAAAACTAAATATCCAATTAAAAAACATCAACTGGCCTTACGAACTAACAGTTCTACCGTTACTTTACCCATTCCCCCAAAATCTATTCCAGTATCGAAACAGTCTAGATATGGTACGGTTACCGGAAGAGGATCGAGACCGCATTGAAAACGTTCTCGGGCTATCATAAGTGCTGGTTGAATACGAGCCAAAATTCCAAGACATAAATTAGCTGTCGATTTGCTTGGGAGAAGTCTACCCTCTAAATCAAAGACAAATATCTCATTTTCTTTGATGAAGTTAGCGCAATGCCTGACATGAGCAACTTTTGCAACTATTTCAATGTTTTTATCAGTAGCGTCAAATTTGATTGTCAAAATCTTGTTTCCTATGATTTATCTAATACGGCACTAGTAACGATTTGATGAGTTTTAGAATCTCTTAAATAAACTTTTACTCTTGCTTTATTCTCTGCCAAAGAGTCTTTTGTTTTTACACACTCGTAATGTGTCCAAACCCTTGTTAGTGGGTTTAACCCCTCAGATGCACGGTCAAATGTCATATAAAAAATGGCTAAAACTGGTGACAAAAGGTTCATACAACACACCATATCCGACAACTCTGGTTTTAGTCTGTGTCGCATATCAAATACAGCTTTTTGGCCTATCTTTACACCACAATCGCATCCATTTTCGCTTATTACTTCTGCCACAACTTCAAAGTCGTCAAGCCAATTAGCACCTAATCTGCGTCTTCCTGATAATAAGTTTTTTACCTCAGGAGACAGACTGTTAAAATCATCCTCATTTAAATCTAGGGCCTTACTTAAAGGCTCCCTTAATTCTTCCAATGGATCATTTTTTAAGTGGTTGGTTCTGAAATGATGAGTAGTCTCATAAAAACTTTTAACCATGCCTCAAGAAAGCCTTTTCTTAGTTATTTTGGTTTATACATTCCAATTTTTGTCCAAGGAAACCGCCAATAAGGATACTCTTTGGGTTCGATATTTTCCGACTCTGCAAAACTGCTTATTTCGATATCAACAAAACCGATGTTAGTTAATATTTTTGGAAGATCCATTGAAAAGAGTGAACTCATAAATGGCTCATTATTTCGCCAGCTATGACCTTCAAATATAAACCTATCAAACGCATCACGCATCAACCAAAAGTCAAGATGAACGGCCCTTCCCCCATGCTTCAAAATTCGAAAAGTTTCAGCAAAAAATTCTACGATTGCACTTTCTGGCATTTCGTGAAGAAGCATTGTTGATGTTGCAAGATCAATAGTTTCATTTTTACAATTAGTTAGACGGGCGTCTGCCTGATTGAACGTGATGTTACTAAGTTTATTTTTTTTAGCTTCTTCTCTAGCTAGGTTAATACATGGCTTTGAAAGATCTAGAGCTAATATTGAACTTTTGGGCGCTAATTGAGCAATCGGCCGTGTGGACTTGCCAAACCCACAACCAAGATCAACAATACTACCCTCCCATTTTTTCTCTTCCAAGTCTTCCAGAAGTATTTCAGCAAAACGGTGATGTAGATCTTTATGATTATCACCAAGCATAGGCGTAGTAGTTCTTGCCCCACGTTCATAAATTAAACCAGAAAAAGACTCAGACCAAATGCCGCCAGGCTGCTGGTGAATATCAACAGCTTGATAATATTCTGGAAGACAAAATTCCTTGGCCTTTTCTATCTCTTCATTATCGCATTCTTCTTCGTCATGGCGTTCTTTGTAAAAACGATGCAAGCCATAAGCACCACTATATTTCATCTTTTGGAAATGGCGCTCACACCAAGCAAAAACTTTATAATCTGGAGTCATGGAAATAACAGAACTAACGTCTTTCAACTCCATCTTAGAACGAACATTAGGTTCATAGTCTAAAAACTTTTTTCTCACCTTGGGGTAGAGATTTTTTGTCCAATTAATTTTGAGAGAGAGAATGAAATCTTGAGAATTAATAAAGTCACGTTCAAGCACTAAAAAATCCTCCTTACTTAAAATTTCTGAGAGTATCCTCATCTGCACTTCTTGATGCGGCTAGCCCAGACAAGGCCTCCATTAAGGTAGCAGAATATTCTTCTAGATCATGACTTGATGCAGACCTTTCAAGTTCTGAGGCAACAGCCTCTATATCATTTTTCGAGACAAGGTTTTTTGAAATTAAAGTATCTTCTAATCGCTTAATACGACACCTCGATACCCATAATTCATTTGCTAACGCCATGCTAAGCGCGAGTAACCGATCTTGAATAGGGTCATCAAAAAATGTTTGCTCATCTTGAGTTTTTTGATGTTCAGCAGATTTTTCTATCTTTTTAGAAGCCATATCACGCCCCAATCCATTTTTCATTTAAAGCTTATGGATTATCTCTGTGACTTATGTTGCGATGCTATAACAGTCCTGTCAATTATTACAGTGTCGTCTTCTAAACAACTAAACATTAACGAATGAGGATTTTTAAGAAAAGTGATACGTTTAGTTCAATTATCTAAATTTTAGCTTGGGGAGGATAAGTTGGAAGTCAAAAAGAATTATGTTGAGACTAGTACTGGACAAATTCACTTTAGGTATGCAGGAGATTCAGCCGCTCCTAATATTTGTCTTTTCCACGCATCACCGGGGTCATCTCGGCAACTTAATGACCTAATTTCTGGTCTCGCAAAGAATTTCTTTGTTTATGCGCCTGACACGCCGGGGAACGGTCTTTCGGACCCACTTCCAATCAAACAGCCAGAAATTTTTGATTACGCCAGTGCTCATCTGCAAGCTATGGAAAATTTAGGCATTAAAAAGACTATTCTTTTTGGCACTCACACAGGCGCTAGTATAGCTGCATGTTTAAGCCAAATCTCCAAAAATTCTTGTTCTTTATTAGTCTTAGACAGTGTCGGACTATATGATTTGGAAGAAAAAAACCGCTTACTTGACAGCTACGCGCCAAAGAAAAAAGTGAGCCCCACCGGTGATCATTTGATGTGGACGTGGCATTTCATTAGAGACCAATGGCTATTCTGGCCATGGCATGAACAAAACGAAAAAAACCGAATAGCCCGTGGGTTACCAGAACTATCTTATTTACATGGAATGTATATTGATGTTTTAGAGAATTTAGATACCTACCACCTATCCTATAACGCCGCATTTCGCTTTGATAAAGAGGTATGCTTTAAAGGAGTTAGTTGTCAGACAATTATAGCATCGAATAAAGAGGATATGCTGTTTAAATATTTTCCAAAACTAAAAAAATATATCCCAAATTGTACAGAGATAATTCATGAAGGCTGGCAGAGTAAAAAAAATGCTGAGGTTACAACCTTGCAATTAACAAAACTATTGAAATCATTACTTTGAGAACCAAGAGCTCTGCCTTTCATGTTTTACCACTTCTATGTCAACAACAAACTTTGGTATTCTTTTGTCAGCAAAAGAGATGATGCTACCCAACCCATCTCTAGCGATATTGTCAAAACATTCGTCTGTCCAACATAAGGAATGCGATGTTGTAATCACATTATCCATATATAACAGTGGGTTGTCTAGTGACACAGGTTCTTGTTCAAAAACATCAAGAGCTGCTGCACTAATATGACCTGACGTTAAAGCGTCAATAAGGTCACTTTCTTTAATCACAGAACCTCGCGCTACATTAATGAGTGAGGCGTGAGGCTGCATCAGTTTCAGCCTATCTGCATTAACCATATGACGGGTTTCAGCAGACAGAGAGGTTGCAACAATCACAAAATCAGACTGTGCAAAAAACGCGTCACTCTCAACTTTTGTGGCGCCCAATGACTGTAAATAATCGTCACTAACATGTGGGTCACAAGCAATAAGCTTCATATCGAACGGGCTCATCATACGAAGAATTTCACTGCCAATACTGCCGGCACCAAGAACCCCCAATGTCTTGCCTGTTAAACCAACGCCCATATGGTCCGCATTTTGCGCCCATAGGCCGGCACGTGTATTCTGATGTTTTATGATGAGCTTGTGACTGAGGGCCAAAAGCAGGGTCACTGCCATGGTTGCAACAGGCCGGCGCACGGCGTGAGGCGTGTTTGTTACCATAACGCCGTGAGATGTCATGCCCGGAACATCAACAGTATCAAACCCAACCCCGTGCCGGGCAGCCAGTTTGAGGCGCAGACCGGGCGTACTCACACTATCGGTACTTAATGTTTCAAGCATCAGATAAAGGGCATCATAGGTATCGGCATCTTGTTTTGTGATGTCTGTTTTGCCCTCTGGCAAGATTGTCACAGAAAAGTCAGGTCGATGTGTGACTTCTTTTAACAGAGCCTCATCAAAGCAAGGCTTACCTTCTTTGGTGATGAGGTCTGCTGATATCGCTATCCGGAACTGGTTCATTTTGATTATCCTATGTGCTAGTCTTTGCTGGCCATATCAGAGATAAATGTCATTCCCTCTGCTAATGAGTCACGCAGCAAAAGATGGTCAAGACCATAGGCAAGCATTCTAAACCCGTATCCCCAATATTCCTCTGCCCATTTCTTATCGACAGCCATATAGCCAGCGCATTTACCATATTGTGCTGCCGCAGCAACAATATGGCTGACGGCGGCTAAATAATCAGGATGGTCAGTTTGCCCGGGAATACCAAGAGAGCTGGTAAGATCAAAATGCCCAAGCCACAGCACATCAATCCCCTCAACAGCGGCTATGGCATCTACATTAGCCAGCCCCGTTTCAGTCTCAATCATTGCGATAACAACACTCCGCTGATTAGCCTGCGCCATCTTATCAGCCGGACGTCCCGATTTATAATCATCATGGGCAATTGAGAATGCTGTGCCTCTTTGGCCTTCCGGCGGATAATGGGCTCGCCTAACAATATCGCGGGCTTGCTCGGCTGTTTCCACCATGGGAACCATTACACCATGCGCCCCTATATCAAGTATTTGACCTATCGTATTTCCCTCAACTGACGGCACTCTTACGAGCGGGGCAATATCAAGGCCCCGGCACGCTGCCATCTGTGGTTTCAGGGTTTCAATCGAGATGCCCGTATGCTCCATGTCATACAGCAGAAAATCTGCTCCAGCTGATGCCGCTATGGCCGGCATGCCGGGTACAAAAAATTCGAATACCATCATGCCAGACAAGTATCCCTTTCCTGCCTTAGTGCTTAGGATTCCACTTTTATTTTTCAGCATTAAAACGCCCCTCGATATATCGCCATACTCCGACCCCACTGACAAAAATTCCTTTGACAACACCTACAATGACTAACAATGAGGTTCCAGTTTTATCCGTCACTCTAGCTTGATAAATCACGTTACTCACTTTTTAAAAAGTGTAACAAGGCAATATTAAACTCATCTTTTTTCTCTATATTTGGAAGATGCGCAGCGTCATTTAGGATAACTAGATGGGAGCCAGATATGCCAGAATGCAGTGTTTCTGACGCACTAACAGGACAAGCAGGGTCTTTATCACCAACAATAATATTAGTGGGCACATTTATGTCTTTTAGGATGTGACGTTGATCCATATCGCGTATTGCTTTAGCACAATTCACATACCCCAGCACTCCCGTATTCCTGATCATTTCGGTGATCTTCTGCACATCCTTTGGGTTAGTCTGGCGAAACGGTGCGGTAAACCAGCGGCCGAGCGTACCCTCAATCAGACTCTCAACACCGCTATTTTCAGCTGTTTTGATACGGTCATCCCATAATGACGCAGGCGGCATGACGCAGGCTGTATCACAAAGCGTTAATGAAACAACACGCTCGGGATATTTAGCCGCAAAAAGTTGGCCAATAAACCCCCCCATTGAGAGGCCAACAAAATGAACTTTGTCGATATTCAGCTTATCGAGAAGCGAGACCGCATCCTCAACAAAAATATCAATTGAATAGTCAGAAGATGGCGCATCTGTACCGCCATGGCCACGCGTATCATAACGCAAAACATTAAAATGTTCTGTAAGTGATTCAATCTGGTCATCCCACATAGAATAGCTTGATAACAAGCTATTGCTCAGCATAATAATAGGTGCGTCAGGGTCTTTATCGCGTTGCAAATCAATGCGATAATTTATGCTTATATTATTGGCTAGAATCGTTTTCATAATGTCATCCTTAACCTTAAACATATACTTAACAGTACTTTACATAAGAGCTTGTTTTGTGAGCTCTAATAATTTTGTGAAAAGTGGTGGAGCCGATACGACAACACGCCCCCCTTTTTTCAGAACTTCTTTAACATCTTGAGTTTCAACTGAACCACCTGCCTCTGCAACCATTAACTGACCGGCAAGATAATCCCATGCATTCATATGGTCTTCGCTGTAACCAAGAAGTTTTCCTGATGCGACATAAGTAAGAGAAAGCGCCCCTGACGCATTACGAAAAAATACACCACCTTCCCCGATAATACTTGTAACAAGCTTTGAGATAAAATCTGGTTTGCTTCTATTTGAAAATCCAACAGCAATAGACCCAGACGTTATATCGGCGTGAGAGGCAACTGAGAGTTTTTTATTATTACACCAAGCCCCTTCTCCAACATAAGCTGTGTATAATTCATCTTGAATGGGATCATAGATGAACCCAGCAATCGTGCGAAAATCTTTCACGAGGGCAACTACAACCGTCCATGCGGGAATGCCAGCAACAAAATTTGCTGTGCCATCAATGGGGTCTATCACCCATACATAGTCATTTTTCCCCGGCGAAAACCCATCTTCTTCCCCTAAAATACTATCATCGGGAAAAGAATCTGTAATATGCAGCCGAATATGCTCCTCTAGTGCTTTATCAGCCTCAGAAACAAGGTCCTGATGACCCTTTTTATTTATTTTTAAGGTTTCCAAACGCCCAAAATATGTCATGCCGAGCATACCAGCAGAACGAGCCATTTTCCGAGCTAGATCACAACGTTTTGATTTTGATATTTCCATCTCTTTTAATTCTCTCTCCTTTTTTAAAAACGTTTATCAGATGTCTAAAGTAGTAAAACCTTGCTATTATTTACATCAGGTTTCTGGCTGTTAAGCTATCCCTTACTTAAATATTTATATTTTTGTTACAAACTTCTTTTCTTTCCCCATTTGCTATGTCCAATATGAACCATAACGAAAAATTGTTTCACACGAGAAATGGAGGAACTAATGAAGTTACTATTAAAATTTGCTGTTGCTGGAGCTCTTGTTGCTGGGTCAACTGTGGCTCAGGCAGCAGATAAACTTACATTTTATTGCAGTGCTCAAGAGGACTGGTGTCAGCTAATGACAAAAGAATTTTCTGCAGCAACTGGCATTAAAGTTAATATGACGCGAAAGAGCTCAGGCGAGACCTTTGCGCAAATCAAAGCTGAATCTTCCAACCCAAAGGGTGACATATGGTGGGGCGGCACAGGTGACCCGCATCTTCAGGCAGCTGAAGAAGGCTTAACGATGGCCTATAAATCATCTATGCGGTCAGAATTGCAAGATTGGGCATTACGCCAAGCAGAGTCGGCCAATGACAAAACGATAGGTATTTATTCTGGAGCTCTTGGTTATGGGTATAACGAGGACCTGCTTAAGAAAAACAATCTATCTGTTCCTGCATGCTGGAAAGACCTGCTTAAGCCTGAATATAAAGGGCATGTGCAGATGGCTAATCCAAATTCATCTGGTACTGCCTACACCACGCTTGCAACAATGGTGCAGCTCTTTGGCGAAGATCAAGGTTTTGAGTTTATGAGAGGCCTTAATAAAAACATCAATCAGTATACTAAATCAGGCTCTGCCCCGATTAAATCTGCTGCTAAAGGTGAGAACACGATTGGTATTGTTTTCATGCATGATGCGGTTAAACAGGCGGTGTCTGGCTTCCCTATTAAGGTGGTAGCGCCATGCGAGGGAACTGGATATGAAATTGGTTCGATGTCAATTATTGAGGGTGCACGCAATCCTGACAGTGCAAAAAAATTCTACGATTGGGCTCTTAGTGCAGCTGCTCAATCACTAGCACTTCAGGTAAAAGCATATCAGGTCCCTTCTAATAATGGGTCCAAGACATCTCCATCAGCACCTGACCTATCTTCAATTAAGCTGATTGATTATGATTTCAAAAAATATGGTTCAAGCAGCGAACGTAAACGCCTTCTCAAAAAATGGGATACTGAAGTTTATGCTCAATAGAGCTTTCTTGAAGGAATAAGTATTTTGATATCTGCTTTAACAGGCCATTATCATCGTAACCCGACCGTTATGCTTTGGCTTATGGTCGGGTTATTTTCATCTATTCTTTTGCCGTGGT
>Ga0209603_1003346_pt1 | contig 13954 bp, 7 predicted proteins | sample COGITO_mtgs_1206_FD_184812 | JGI IMG/M metagenome (GOLD analysis project Ga0209603, IMG submission 184812) | Pelagic marine microbial communities from North Sea - COGITO_mtgs_120607 (SPAdes) (version 2) | ecosystem: Environmental > Aquatic > Marine > Epipelagic ... | reverse complement strand
ATTGTTGTTTTGCTGCAGCGTTGCGTGTTTTTCGCTCTCTTAAAAAGTCGATAGATTTATTCATATTGAATTTAATGTCCAAAATTTCCTTATTAATGAGTGACTCTAATGCTATTTGTCTTTTTGATAAGGATACCAAGGAGTCCTCAATAATTCTGGCGCCCTCTTTTAAATCACCTTGTTTGGTTGCTAAAACTTGAAATTGAGGGTCAAATTTATTTGTCTGTTTTATTTTTTGCATTAATTCTTCTTGTTCAAGAGAAAGGGAAATTAAATTTTCGAGTATTTGCCTTAGGCTATTGATGTCCTCTAGCTGTTGTTCTTCTTGCATTTCTTCTTGCATACTTTCCAGTTTTTTTGCCAACTCTTGCATTTTTGCAGCAGCGCTTTTTTTACTCTTTGCGGATTTTTTGCGATTGTTTTTTTCTAATTCATCACTACTTTTTTCTTGCTCTTTTTTAATTTCCTCTTGTTGCTCCTTTGTGTCCTCTATTAATCGTTTATTTTCAAGCTCTTCATTTTTTTTGTTTAGCTCCTCTAGTTCTTTTTCTAATTTTTTGAATTCCTTGTTAATTTCTTCTTGTTTTTCACTTAATGCTTCTTTGGATAATTCATTAATATTTTTTGTTTTTTCAGCTAAGTCTTCTTGTTTTTTAGCAAGATTTTCCAATTTTTTAATTGCTTCATCCAGTTTTTCGTCAAACTCTATTTGTTTAAAAAACTCAAGGGTTCGGTCTAATTCTTTTTCTATTTCTTCATTACTTAAGTTTAGCTCTTCAAGCATTTCTTCAGTATTTTCTTGATTAAACTGATCCATTAACTTCTCTAGTTCCTCATATAGTTTTTTGGTTTCTTCATCTAATAACTCATCAAATAGTTTATTAATCATTTCTTGTTTTTGCGCAATTTTTTGTTCTTGAGGACTCAGTTTATCTTTTTGAAAATTGTTTTTTTCATTTTCAAATTGCAACCTTTCTAATTGTTTTTCAAAGCTCTTTTGATTTTGTAAAAAGTCTTCAACTCTTGCTTTATCTTCCCAGCTCATTTGTTTTTTATCGAGCATCATTTTTTTAATCTCTTTGAATTCCTCCTGTAAATTTTGCGCTTTATTTAAGTTTTCATTAAGTTTATCTTTTATAGCTTCAGTGTTTTTAGTTAATAATTCATTTATTTCATCCTCAGTTGGTATTTTAAATACTTTTTGGAAGCTTTTAGAAGATTTAGGCCCGTTTATGCCATCATTATCAAAAATCTCGAAATAATAAGAAAACTCGTCTCCTTTTTTAAAGCCAAGTTCTTTAACATTAATACCATGATTAAATTTATGTTGGTAGGATTTGGTAGGTATTCCTATTTGAACATTCCCAGTAGTATCTTTATTTTCGAAATGAAATATTAATTTATTAAAACCATAATCATCGGCTATAATTCCTGAATGGAAAAGCATTAACGGGTTAATGGAATCATGAAATTGATGAACTTTAATTTTAGGGAGGGCATCTTTTAAAACATTTACATAATAGTTCAAAGGATCCCCTTTAATTGTTGACTGAAGACTTGCGTTAATTTGGTATTTAAACGACTTGGCTGCGAGAATGCGAAATAAGACATCTTTGTTTCCTAGCAATTGGTGTGCTGTATCGTTTACAATAAAAATTAAGTGGTCGGCGTGTTTACTGTTAAGTTTCCAGGTAATATTAGTTCCTTCTGGAACTAATAAATCTCCATTTTTATCAATCGTTTCGTCTTTTTTCTCCGTATATTTTGGGTAATCAAGATCAATTGAAAAATTAGAAATAACAGGTTTTTCTAAAAGAGATAGTTTAAAGTTTTGACTAAAAAAATTTCCTGTTTTAATTTTGAAATTAATATCATTTTGTACATTTCTAAATTTATATTCGTACTCAGAAATAGAGACTTTGTTTAAACGATATAAAGCGTTATTTGATTGAATATAAATGTTGTTGGGTACGTTGTCTCCTGTAAATTCTATTTTGAGCGTGAAGTTTTGATTTCTTATTACTGATAATTGGTCGTTTTGAAGTTTAAATTTAAAAGGGTTTTCGGGTTTAAACTCTTGGTTATATTGAATTATTCTTTTAGCGCTGTTTGTTAGAACTTCTGCGTTCCAACCTGAAAAAATAACAACAATTGATATTGGTAAAATTGTCCAACGAACAAATTTGAAAACATCATTGAATGAGACCGCGTCTTTAAACTCAAAAGGAGTTATTTTTTTTGATTTCTGCGCAATGCTAGCTATTACTAACTCGTTTTGGTTTTTTTTATTTTGAAGCTGAAGGAGGTTTAAAAGTTGATCTTGAATTTCGGGGAAATGATTTCCGATTATCGCTGATGCTTTTTCGTTTGATATGGTGTTAAGAATCCCTAAAAGTTTAAATAATGGCCAGATTAAAAATTTTCCCACTGAAAAAACTAATATTCCGCTAAAAGACAGTAAAATAAATAGTCTAGAAGTTGAACTGAATCTTAAGAAGTATTCCGCTAAAGCAAAAATAAAGATTAGAGAGATAGCTAAGGCTAAATTTATTATAGAACCTTTAAAGAGGTCTCTTAGGTAATATCTCTTAATAAAGACTTGAAGCTTTTTTTGAATTTCGGTTGAATATGTATTTTTCAAATTATTGTACACCGTAAGCAAAACTTAAGTTTAAAACCTTTGGAATTGTTCCGTTTTCGTATGTTAAACAATTACAAGGATCTTCTTTAAAGTTATTTAAATATCCAACAGTATAACTTACTCTAATTCCGACAGGGCGTCCCATGTATTTATACCTAACACCTGCACTAACCATTGGTCCAAATGAACTTGATTTAGCTTTGAAACCAAACGAATCTGAATACACAGTATAGTTATATCCAAACCCTCCACCAACATAACCACCAATATAGTAATCGGCTCCTGTGGTGGCTCTTTCACCGAAGTTTAATGTTAGTTCAGCAGGTAAATCAATAAAATATTGAATTATCGAACCAGCATTAGAGGCAACAAAATCAAATCCTCCATTAAAAGGAGATCCAACAGCTAGGCTCAAGTAGTTGTTTTGCGCTAAAAAATTATATCTAGGGTATATACCAAAACCATAAAAAGGTATGGTTAAACCATTTCCAGCTTGATGGTTAAATTGATACGTTGCAAATAGCTCCGTACTTACTCCGTTAAAGTCAGGGGCAATATTGTTGTCTTGAGCGTTAAGGTTGGAGCTGAAAATAATTAATATTATGTAAAGCGTTTTTTTCATGTTTTAAAAGGTAATTAGGTAAAACTAAAAACATATACAGCTATTGTGTTTTAGTTTGTTACTTAGTTCAAATTTAATTAATCATTTAATTAAAAGGTATTTTCGGCAAAATAAACTTAAAGATTATATTTACACTACAAATTTTAAGAGATGTCAAAAGTAAGAGTTAGATATGCGCCAAGCCCAACAGGCCCTCAACATGTTGGTGGAGTTAGAACTGCCTTGTATAACTATTTATTTGCCAAGAAATTAGGAGGGGATGTGATTCTTCGAATTGAAGATACAGATCAAAAACGATTTGTACCTGGAGCAATAGAATATATTGTGGAAAGTGTAAAATGGTGTGGATTTGACTTTGACGAAGGCGTCCATAAAGGAGGACCGTTTGGACCATATAAGCAATCGGAAAGAAAAGAAATTTACGTAAAATACGCTCAGCAGTTAATTAAGGAGGGAAAAGCTTATTACGCTTTTGACACACCTGAACAATTAAATGAAAAAAGAGCAGAAGCAGAAGCAGAGAAAAGGACATTTAAGTACGATTTCTCAACAAGAACATCAATGAACAACTCATTGGTTTTGTCCAAAGAAGAATCGAAAGCATTACTTGATTCCAATATTGAATATACGATTAGGTTTAAAATGGAGCCAGATCAAAATATTTTAGTTAAAGATTTGGTTAGAGGAAATGTTAATTTTAACTCATCAGAGTTGGATGATAAAATAATTTTCAAAAGTGATGGAATGCCAACGTATCATTTAGCAAACATTGTTGATGATCATTTAATGGAAATTTCTCATGTTATAAGAGGAGAAGAATGGCTTCCGTCAGCACCTTTACATGTTGCGCTTTATAATGCTTTTGGCTGGGATATTCCTTTATTTGCTCATTTACCATTGTTAATGAAACCAACGGGGAAGGGTAAATTAAGTAAGCGTGATGGTGATGCAGGTGGTTTTCCTGTTTTCCCATTAGAATGGATAGATCCTGAAACAGGCGATGTTTCCAAAGGATATCGTGAAGAAGGATATTATTCAGATGCGTTTTTAAACATAATGTCTTTATTGGGCTGGAATTCAGGAACAGAACAAGAAATATTTAGCTTAGATGAATTAGTAGAAGCGTTTGATATAAGTAAAGTGGGTAAGTCAGGGGCTAAATTTGATCCAGATAAGGCTAAGTGGTTTAATCAACAATACCTTTGGAAAAAGTCTGATGAAGAATTAGCAATTGAATTAGCAAAAGATCTTGTTAAAAGAAATATAACCACCACTGTAGATTTATCAAAAGTGGCTGTTCAAATGAAAGAACGCGTTGTTTTTGTAAAAGACATTTATAATTCGGGAAAATACTTTTTTGAGTCACCAGTGGAATTTGATCAAAAAACAGTTAAAAAGAAATGGAAAGAACAATCAGCAGCAATTGTAGCTGATATTCTTAACGTTTTTGAAAAATCTGAATCTTTTACGTCAGCAGTTTTAGAAGCAGACTTTAAACAATATTTAGAGGAAAAAGAATTAGGCTTTGGCGTTCCAATGATTGCATTAAGATTAAGTATTACGGGAGTAGGAGGAGGTCCTTCACTTTTTAATATTGTTGAAATTTTAGGAAAGAATGAAACACTTAAGCGTTTAAAAAATAATCCAAGTAAAATAGAAGCTTTTAAAGCTGCTATCTAAACATCAATAGAAATAAGAACAGAAGATGGCTTGTTGTAAAGCGAAATAAATTTGTTTTAGTCAAGTTTCAAGTTCTTTATAATATCGCAAGTGTTATAGAATCATTTTGAGCTGATAGATTGAAAAAATGTAATAAACAACAAAGGTCCATATTTTCCTTGTTTTAATATAATGTATTGTTAAACAGGTTTATATGATTGGTCTTCGGTTGTTTTTCTGTTAGCTTAAAAGATGATGAGCACAATATTTACGCCCTAGGTTATTCTAAAGACCTATGTTTTTTTGCGTGCAAAATGTTTTTAAATTTTAGCTTCAAATATTTAGACCATCAAATAAGAGGAGAACTAGACAAAATAAAGTCAACTTTTTAATGTGGAACACTAAGCTGTTCTGAAGTTAAGTTTGATTAAAAAAGTGGAAAACTTATCACTATAATTTTAACTGATATAGTTAACGTTTTTAAAAAACCCGAGTCTTTTTCTTCAGCCGCTTTGGAACTCGACTTTAAGTAGTATTTAGCTAAATAAAATAATTAGAACCTTTAATTCTGATGACCGCATTAAGATTAATTATCATAAAATTAGGGCCTTCACTTTTTGATATTGTTACTTTTTTAGGAAAAAAATATGCATTAAATCGATTGCAAGAAAATATAACTTTTTAAAACATCAGTTTAAATCTTAACTTTACACTGTGTGTCAATTAAAAAAGTCATTTTTCATTATTTTTGTGCTCCTTTTTGCTTTTAGTGGAAAAGAACTAAAAGCACAAGTAGACTCTATATTTTTATATGGATCTGAAGATTTGATGACGAATTTATATAAAAACTATTCTAGTAATGATTATTTAAATTGTGAGTTAAAAGTTGATGGAAAAAAGAAACCTGCTAAAATTAGAGTAAGGGGTGACTCATCGAGAGAGTATGATAAAAAGTCGTTGAAAATTAAATTCAATTATAAGGGTAAAAAAGTAACACTCAATTTAAATGCTGAATATCAAGATGCTTCTTATATGCATCAGCACATGGCTTCATGGTTATTTCGAAAGGCAGGTATTCCTGCATTTTTAACCTCGTATAAAATCCTTTTTTACAACGATAAGTTTTTTGGAATCTATTTAAACGTAGAGAGTGTAGGTAAAGATTACTTGAAAAGAAATAAACTGAGCGAAACAGGTAACTTATACAAGGCAAAAAGGGATGCTTCTAATTTATCCCGATTTGATAACGTGTTTTTTAGATGGGAAAAAAAGAACAACTTGAACGAAGACCTAACCGATTTAAATGAGTTAATTCAAAATTTAAACTCGGTACCAGACTCGGCTTATTTACGCTTTATTAAAACCACTTTCGATTACGATAATTTAATCACTTCAATGGCATTAAATTCATTGATAGGAAACGGAAGTACCTACTACCACAACTATTACTTATTTCACGATATATCAGGATCAAACGAGTGGATTTATATGCCTTGGGATCTTGACAAGTCAATGGGTTCTTACGATACACGATTGCCTTATTATTATACATCGTGGAGTAGTGATAAAACAGGAGAGATGCCAGAAAATCCTTTCGTTTACAGAACGCTATTAGACAAACAAGGGTTAAAAGATTTTAAGGCGAAAGTAAAAAAGTTATCCACTTCTGACTTTTACACAAAAGGATTTAATGATGAAGTTAAAAACTTAAAAAAGCAACTAGAACCATTCATTAAATTAGACACTACTGATTTAGTAAAATCAAAGCCAGCTTGGGAAAACGCGATTAAAAAAATGCTTACCTATAAGGATGCAAAACCAGGAGCAATACGAGGTCAATTTAAAACCTTCCCTTCTTTATTCGATTTAAAAAACAACTTTAATGATCACTTTGGAAAAACAGCTCATCTTGAATGGAAAGCTTCAACATCTACTGATTTGTCCAAAGTTACTTACCAGGTCAAAATAGGTACTAAAGTAGGTTTTGACGGAGAGGATACTCAAGAGTTTAAAAACTTAACTCAAAACAAGTTAGAATTAAAAGGATTAAAGCCAGGGAAGTATTTTTGGCACGTTTCAGCTAACAATGGAAAACATAAAATAAATGGGTTTAATGCTCGCAGCACATTTACTATTGGTAAAGCAATTTTCTTAGGTGGTAAATTATCTAAGGATGAGAAGTTTGGAAAAAAGGATATCGTTATTTTTAAAGACCTTACAATTCCAAAAGGCAAAAAGTTAACGATCGGAAAAGGTGTTTCAGTAACAGTAAAACCGGGGGTTAAAATTTACAACTATGGAGTTTTAGCCATCGAAGGAACTGAGGACAAACCGGTATCATTTACTGCAAAGAAAAGAGGTTTTGCTTGGTTAGGAATTTACTCTGAAGGAGACTTATCAGTTGAACACGCTGTTTTTACTGGAGTAACTGGAGAGTCGGTAATTCGTCAAATTGGAGGAAAAGCAACATTTAACAATACAGTTTGTAAATTCAATACAGTACGAGAAACAGCGAGTTTTAATAAATGTCCTGCTGAGGTTTTAAATAATCTAGTAAAGGAAAGTAAAGGAGAGGGAATTCTATTTTTAAAATGTTCCGGGATTTGTAAAAATAATCAGCTATATAATGTTCCTGATGCAATTGAAGCTACTTATTGCTCTAATTTAACCATAACAGAAAACTTTTTATTAGACGCGCCCGATGACGGAATAGATGTTAATTACGGATCAAATATTACGGTAACAAATAACATCGTGATTAACTGTAAAGACAAAGGGTTTAGTATCACGGCGGATCCAAAAGATTCAACTATATTTTTTCACAACAACTACATTGCTAATTGTAATAGAGGAGTTGGTGTAGAAGGAAAAGGAATCATCTATTTAAAAGGAAACACTTATGTTAATAATAAAACTCAATTGTTTTTAGAAAACACTGATGGTTTAACGGTTACTTCTCATGATGAGAAATTCACGTCTCAAAAAACAATTGATAAACATGTAAAACTGATCAACCCAAAAGCGTTTGAACAGCATCAAGATTTAAGTTTAAATGTTAAGATCGAAGCGACTAAGAATAATAAAAAGCTAGCAGAGATAACATTAACAAGTCCGTATAACTTCCCCGTAAACCTAAACGGTATTAGAATACAAGCAAAAAACAAAACCGTTTATAAGTTTAATGAGGATGTTATCTTATTTCCGGGCGAAAAAATAATATTGAAAGACAAGCAAGATAAAAAGTCGTTTGCAAAACGTGTTTTTAACAGCGTTGGAAAAGTGCAAAACCTGTGGTTAGCGTTAAATGAAAATGAGGTTGGTGCGGAGAAAAAAATTGAAAAAGGTAATAGTCAATTTGTATTATTTGGTTCATTAGTTTTAGCAGTATTAATAGGTTCTATATTTATCTATAAAAGGAAATCAAATGCTTAAAATATTAAAAACCGCAATTGTTGTTTTGATGATTGTAGCTTGTTCCGAAAGTCAGTCTCAAGGAGGTTTATTCATCAACGAATTAGTCTTTGAAGTTTACGATAATAATAAACTTGATTTCATTGAGGTTTACAATTCAGGAGCAGATTCGGTAAGTTTATCAAGTGCATATTTGATGATAGACTCTTTAAAAATCGACTTGAAAAAGCTCAGTGGAGTTAATGGAGGTGAATACGCCTTTCAAAAAATTAAAGGAAGAATTAAAAACAAGAAATTCAAAGCCCAGCTATTCATAAATAACGAAGTTGTTGATGAAATAGAGTGGAATGGTTTAAAAAAGGCAGAATTTATTGGAAGGTTTCCAGATGGGAAAAAAACGTATCGATTAGGCTCTAGAAGTTTAGGGAGAACGAATAATTCGGGATCTATTAAAATTAGTAAACCTGCATTTGAACTAAAAGAAGGTAATTACAATGCTCCTCAAAAATTGGTGTTAAAACAAGAATACTCAAACGTTTCAATGTATTACACGCTTGACGGAAGCAACCCTAATAAAAAATCTGAAAAATATACAGATCCAATTTCAATTACAACAAACACCACTATTACAGCACAATATATTGGTAAGAAAGTAAAAAGTAAAACCGTTGTGAGGTCCTATTTTATAAAGGAAAACTCCAGCTTACCAATTGTGTCATTAGTAGTTGATTCTTTAGAGTTTTGGGATAAAAAAAAAGGGTTAATTGAAAAAGGACCAGGCGCAGAGAAGGCATTTCCATATAAAGGAGCAAACTTTTGGAAAGGCATAAAATTAGACGCTCAGTTTCAAGTTTTTGATGATAATAAATTGATTTTAAACAATGTTGCCAAGTTAAAAATTCACGGAAACTACTCTCGTGGCTTGCCTTTAAAAGGACTAAGATTAAAATCTGTAAAAAGCAATTTTGATTTTACACCTTATCCTTATAGCGATCTTAACTCGTTTTCAGAATTAACACTCCGGGCTTCAGGTCAAGATATGGGTCAAGCACACTTTCGAGATGCTTTCGCGCATAACTACTTTGGTAAGCACCTAAATTTAGACGTTCAAAATGCTACTCCAGTTACAGTTTTGGTAAACGGAAATTACTACGGGTTGGCATATATTAGAGAGGTGTACAATCAATCATACTTTAATAATCATTACGGGTGCGGCACCGATTTTATTATGTTAAAATTATGGGGAGTTCCAATGTTTGGAGCAAAGACTGATGGAGGTTTTGGAGCAGTTAAAAAAATTCTTGATAACAAGGATAAGTCAAAAGCAGAAATAGCCTTAGAAGCAGTTAAGCATTATGATTTTAAAAACTGGATGGACTACTATATTGTTGAAACATATTCAGGAAATAAAGATTGGTTTCCTAACAATGCTAAATATTGGAAATCAACTACAACAAATAAATGGAGATATGTTTTAAACGACCTAGATGCTGGTTTCGGACGAACATCAGATGATGCTTATAAATACGATTCTTTCAAGTTTTTAAAAGAGAAAAGCCCTAATAAAGAGTTTAAGGTGTTTATGGCATCAAGCGAGTTGAGAGAGAAGTTTTTGTTACGTTATATGGATCTTTTAAATACTGTTTTAAGCGAGCAAATGATCACGGATAACGCTAAGAAGCATCAAAAAGTTTTAGAGCCCCATATGAAGCGTTTGTTCGATAAGTATTCTTGGGAAAAAAGTTTAAAAAAATGGCACGAATATGAACTGCCAAAACTTTACACCTTTTATGATAAACGACCAACAGAGATTCGTTCTCAACTACAAAATCACTTTGGTTTAAAAGTTCCTTATACAGTAGAAATCACTTCAACAGGAAACTATAAAATCAATTCATCAGAATCAAAAGGAAATATAAAAGCACATTATTTCGATCATCAAAAAGTAATTATAACTGCAGAAAACGATGGTTCAAAAGTATTTTCTCATTTTGTTTTAAACGGCAATAAAGCAACAGGAAAGTCGATTTCCATTTCAGGAAAATCAGGTAGCAAACAAAAGTTAGAAGTTGTTTTTAAGTAATTACTTAACGGTTAATATGATGGCAGAAAGGATTCTTGTAGATTGATCTGATAGCCTAACCTTAATGGCATTAAAGAGGATTTTGTCGTGTGATTCGGCTTTTGAAAAAAGTATTCAGAACTTCTGGATTTAGAATACTTTCATTATTTACAAAGCTTATTGTTTCACCGTTTGATTTAAAAATTGTAATCTCCGTTCTATTTATTTTCGCAGAAGCGCTAAAATCAAACGCTTCAAACTTACAATCTAATTTTGTTTCAGATCGAAGCTTAGTTTTACTAATCGAACCGCTTTTTTGACTTAAAAAATAAGCAAAAGGATCCGGTAATCTTTTTAATCTTTATGTTCTTTGTTAAAACAGTGTCGCCAGCCGGATTAATAATAAACACGGAACAGCCTTTTCTGTTTGTTGGTCTTTGGGGAATTGCTAAAAGTTCATTTTTCCTAGCAAATTTAAATTTTATAAGAGTTCCACTATTGCTGATTTTGTAGCCAAACAAATCATTAATTTCATTCACTACTAAGGGGTTGCTGACATTAGAATAAAGCGTCTGTATGTTTGAAAACTCAAGTTCAATACACTTGTTTTGAGCAGTTAAGTCTGTTACAAAATACATAAAAACAGCTAATCAAGTATATTTTATGTTTTTTAAAGCATCAAAAACATTCGTTTGTTAAGATTTAAAAGTGGGAAAAGTTCGAAATAGTAAAAACAAAAAAAGATTTAATATATCTACATTGAATTCTTAAAAAAACTCAAGATATGTCATTAGTCATTACGCACGGATATTTACTAACAGGAACAGGAAGTAATTTATATGTAAACAACCTTGTTAGAGAGTTAGCAAAAGTTGGTAAAGAGGTTAATTTACTTTGCCAAGATTTTGATCCGATGGCGATTGATTTTGTGAATGAGTATTATGAATTTAACACTGAAAACACCGAGTATAAACTAGTTGGTGAAAAATCATCTTCATTTCCAGGAAAAGTAAGAGTTTTCAAACCGAACTTAAACGGGTTCTTACCAGTTTATGTTTACGATCATTACGATGGATATGAAGTAAAAGAATTTCCAAGCTGTACTTATGAAGAAGTAGCGAGTTATGTTACTCAAAATAAAAACGCATTAGAGTTAGTAGTTGTTGATTTTAAGGTTGAGGTAGTCAATACCAATCATTTGGTAATGTTCCCTCACATTGCAACTTTAGTTAAAGAAACAACAGGTGTACGTCACCTTATCACAGTTCATGGTAGCGCCTTGAACTTCACAGTAAAAAAGGATAAACGCTTCGAGGAATTTGTAAAAAATTCATTGGTAAAAGCTGATGAAATCATTGTAGATAGCTTGCATGCTGATAACGAATTGAAAGAGTTTTTGGACGAAGTAGACTTGTCTTATTTGAAAGAAAAAGTTGAAATCATTCCAGCTGGAGTTGACGTAACAAGCTTCTTTTTACCAACCGCTCCTGCTGAAGAAATGATTCAGGATTTTCAAGATAAAATCGCTTTAAAAGTCCTAACTTCAAAAGGAAGAACAACCGAGCAAACTGAAGGAATATTAAACAATGAAGCAAGCGTTCAGGAAGTAATAAATAGCGTTGAGCAATTGCGAGCAGATTACGATTACAGAAATGTTGATCAAGATGTTGTAGCCAAAGTTGAAACGTTGAAAGATGGAACACATCGCATCATGTTTGTTGGAAAATACCTTTGGACAAAAGGATTGCACTTAATTATTTTCGGAATCCCTAAAGTGTTAAAACAGTTTCCAAAAGCCAAGTTTGTATTCGTAGGATTTGGTCCGTACCGTGAGCCTTGTGAAGTAGTTGTAAACGCATTAGCAAACAACAATCTCGATCAGTTAGAAGAAGTGCTTAAAGCGCAAAATCCATTGTTCAAGGGAGAAGAAGGAAACGTAAAGTTATTACAAGAAATCTTATCGCAAGAAAAGGAAACCCTAACTCAAATTATTGATGAATTAGGGTTTGATGTCCGACAAAATATCGTGTTCACAGGAATTGCCGAGCATAAAGAATTAGTGAGTTTACTACCCGCTATGGATGCTTTAATAGCGCCATCAGTATTTCCAGAAGCATTCGGAATGGTAGCTATTGAAGCAATGGCCTGCGGAGTTTACCCTGTATTAACGTATCAAAGTGCTTTTAAGGAAATTGATGATGAGGTAATTGAAGCAGTCAAGTATTACCCATTTAAGATTAACAAAGTATTTTTAGACGAAAACTCGTCTGAAAACATAGCTCAAAACCTAATCGAATATTTTAATTTTAAAGCAACGCTTATGCCAACGGAATTTATAGGCTTTCAAAAAGTATTGCGTTCTGTGGTAATGGAAAACTACTCATGGGAAGGCATCTGTCAGAAATACTTAAAAGCATATAATTTTTAATTGTAAGTTGTGTTTTACCAGCTCATTTAGAGCAGCACAAATAATCAAAAGTGTTTCTTATCTACTAATTTTGTGTTTTAAACAACATACTATCTGGTTTTTGGTGTTTAAGAAATTGGGTTTCTGTTTTGACTTTAAAGTAGAAAAGAGGTTCAATGATTCAATGTTAAACGCAAGAGTTCTTGCTAAATAATCTGCATTTTTTAGTTTATTAAGTTTAAACGGTAAAGTCCCTGTGATTTGGCTTATTAAAGGTTTAGTTGGAAAGATCTATTTTTTTAAACGTGTAATTATGCTTATTTACGCGCTTTATAAGTTTGCTTTTAAAAGGAACTATTTTGATGATAATAATTTTAAAAAAACATATTAATTTTTTTAAAGATCTTATTTTTATGTAGTTATGTGGTTTTACGTCTATTTAATAGACGTAAAAAATAAAATTTATAATTTTTATTTCTTTCAACCTTCATTTTATTATTTATATTTTGTTTTAAATGGGTAAAATCAAATTCTTAATTCTACTGATTATATTATTTGTTATGGGCGAAAAATTGCTTGCTCAAATGAATCCTAACCCGTGCGGTTTTCCAAATATTATTTGCGCCAAAAGTGATGAAAACGCGATTATAAACTCTTTTGGAACAGATGAAATTGAGTATTCTTCTGTAGGAACATCTATGCCTTTTTGGTTTGCGATTGGTGATTCTTCTTCGGGAGTTATAGACACTACAGTCAAAACAAGTCTTTTTGTTTTAACAAAATTATCAGGTCCAGGGTCAATGTTAGGTGTTTCGGGAACGCTTCCAGGGTATTATGGTTATTTAAATGACATTTCGTTTACTCAAAGTGGGACTTATGAAATCAAGGTTTCTACAAGTGGAACAGACTTTAGTTTTGAAGATGTTTTAACTTTTGTTGTTCCGCCTGAAGTTGATTTTTGCCCTGAAGCTCCTGAGGGAGGATGCGATAAAATAATGGGGAATAAATTATTTGCACAACGTAGGTCTATTGGTGTAATACCGGTGGATGCGGTTGTTCCTGTTAGAGTGGGTGTAATCGATTCTTTATCGGGTTTAATAGACTCATCCTATTCTGGAACGATTTACGCCAATAAACTAAGTGGACCGGGAT
>Ga0209603_1003336_pt1 | contig 13979 bp, 10 predicted proteins | sample COGITO_mtgs_1206_FD_184812 | JGI IMG/M metagenome (GOLD analysis project Ga0209603, IMG submission 184812) | Pelagic marine microbial communities from North Sea - COGITO_mtgs_120607 (SPAdes) (version 2) | ecosystem: Environmental > Aquatic > Marine > Epipelagic ... | reverse complement strand
TTTAGGCTAAGGATGTGAAGCCTAAACTTTATCATGCTATTGTAAATCTATAGTATGAAGTGCAAGTTTATAACAGTGGGTCGTTGGTCCATGTATGAATTAACTCAATAAGTATATCGATAAAAAACACAATTTCCAAGACTTTTCAAAAACTATTTACTTTTAAATCATCCATTCAAATAAGATTATTGATGTGACAAAATATCGGCAAAGGATGCCGTATCCATTACAGTAATCAGACTACAATGTTACAATAACCATAATTCTTGCCCTCTCACTTGGGTGTGAAATCGGATTTATCGTTGCTGGCTATGAGGGATAAATAACAATGACGATGTGGGTATTTGGCTATGGTAGTTTGCTTTGGAACCCGGGAATTAATGTGGCTGAAAAAGTTTTAGCATCACTGTCTGGATATGCCCGATCATTTTGTATGAGGTCAATCCATCATCGTGGGTCCGACGAAAAACCAGGATTAGTGTTGGCGCTGGATCAAACCCTCAATGCATATTGTAACGGTGTAGTTTTGCGGGTTATGACCGGAGATGAGGATAACGCTTTGTCCTATTTGCGCGAACGTGAGTTGATTTCGTCTGCGTATGTTGAAAAAATGTTAGATGTGACATTACTCGATGGTAGAGTTGTTACAGCCCTGACCTACGTGGTCGATCCAGAACACGTCCAATACTGCGGTGGCTTACCGCTCGAAGAACAGGCACAAATTATTGCAAAAGCTTGGGGTGGGCGTGGAGCAAACAGTGAATACCTTTACAAAACTGCTTCTCAATTACACAAGATGGGTGTCGCGGATAAAGAATTGGATTGGCTAGTAAGCCGCGTTGCAGCATTATCTTCATAAATCCTTGGCACTTCTTAAAAAAGTCCGATAAGCTGCATTAACTAATGTATAACAAGGGTGCAGGAGCTAACCCATGGCGCAGCCCTTAGTAAAAGCCCAACCGCATTTTTCGCAGCCGGTACGGCAAGTCACGTTAATGGTAATCGTCTTGGGTCTTTCGGGGTTTGGCGTTGTTTTAGCGTTGCCGCGTGTACTGCCTGTTTTTGAAGCGAACCCATATCTTAATGGGTTTATCATGTTCGTTTTTGCAACTGGCGTGATTGCTTGTTTCTGGATGGTCTTTCAATTGATCCAGTCAGTACGTTGGATTGAGCGTTTTGCTGGGGATGGCCCTGCTTCGTCTGGAAAAGCGCCACAGTTGTTGGCATCATTGGCATCGCTTCTGCGCTCGCGTGGGGCAGAAATGCAGTTAAACGCCACGTCGACACGATCAATTTTAGATTCGGTGGCTACCCGAATTGATGAAGTGCGAGAAATTACGCGATATATTGTCAACTTATTAATTTTCCTAGGCCTTTTGGGCACCTTTTACGGGTTGGCAACTACTGTTCCGGCCCTGGTTGATACAATTCGTGGACTTGCGCCCCAAGATGGCGAGGCTGGTTTTGAGGTATTTGCGCGCCTAATGAGTGGGCTTGAAGAACAGCTAGGTGGAATGGGTGTAGCTTTCGCGTCTTCTCTGTTAGGTTTGGCAGGTTCCTTAGTTGTTGGCCTACTGGAGCTTTTTGCTGGTCATGGTCAGAATCGCTTTTACCGAGAATTGGAAGAGTGGTTGAGTTCTATTACGCGTGTCGGTTTCGCGTCCGACGGCGAGAATGTAACGGATCAAGCTGCAATAGCGAGTATCGTAAATCATCTGACCCTCCAAACAGAAAATTTGCAGTCTATGTTCAGCCAATCTGATGTTATTCGTTCTAATATGGATGAAAAAGTGGGGAGGCTGGCTGGGTCTATCGAACAAATTATTAAACAAATAAAAGAACAAAACAGAGGTGTCGGTGTCCTGCACCAGATGGTTGATGGGCAAGAACGATTGATCAGTTTAATTGAACAACGAGGCGCGGGTGATAGCATTGATGCGGAAAGTCGGATGCGTCTTCGGTCCATTGACGTTCAGATGTTGCAAATATTAGAAGAAATAAGCGTAGGACGCCGAGTTATGACTTCCGAACTGCGTGAAGATATAGCCGCACTTACTACTGTTCTGAGCCGGTCATTAAGCCAGGCTAGTAATCTAGCAAACAGTGACAACATTGAGATACAAAACCAGAACGAAGGGGATATCTGAGTATGGCGCTGTCGCGTCGTACAGGCCAAAGATTTCAGGCGTCAATTTGGCCTGGGTTTGTCGATGCAATGACTGGGTTGTTGCTGGTACTTATGTTTGTTCTGACTATCTTTATGGTTGTGCAGTTTGTTTTAAGAGAAACGATTACAGGACAAGAATCCGAGCTAAATCAATTGTCAGGAGAAGTGGCCAAGCTTGCAGAAGCGCTGGGTTTGGAAAAATCACGCACAAATGATTTGGACTCCCGTCTGACGTTTTTGAATAGTACCTTAAAAGATGCACAGTTGCGGATTGAAAGTCAGACTGCTGAAATTGCAGCTTTAACGTCCGAACGGGATGAGCGTACTGCTGATTTGGCTACTGCAAAGATTGAGATTAGTAGCTTTGAAGCACAAGTAGCAGCCTTAATTATACAGCGTGAGGGTGCACTTACAAATATCGCTATATTAGAGGATGAACAGAGCCGCCTAATATCAGAAAAAGAAGCGTTGAATCTTGCTCTTTCTAAAGTGCGAGATGAAGTTGATATTCAAGTTCAAGAGGCTCGCCTAGCGGCTGCTCGTACGGAAGCGCTTCAGGCATTAATTGATGATTTGGGAAAGCAAAATTCTGAGATGGTAGATGATGCAGCCAAATTAAAAGTGAATCTGGAAGCGACGCAGGAAGCCTTAAATGTTAAAGAGATTGCGCTTTTGGCAGAGTCAGCCGCTGCTGAAGCATTGCGAACTCGCTTGAAAAATGCAAACGCGGAGCTGACGGCGATGACGCTAACGCTGGAAGCGCAAAGGCAAGAGGCAGAGGTCACTTTGACTTTATTGGCTGCTGCAAGAGCTGCAGAACAGGATCTGGATTCGCAGCTAATGGCAGCTTTGCTTGCTATTAACATGGCTGATAACACTGCTGCGAGCACTCAGGCACAGATGTTGGATATTGAGGCTGAATTGGTATCTGCGCTAACATCTTTGGAAGCTGTAAAAAGTGAAAATGGTAATCTTAAAACTGAACGTGTTGCTCTTGAGGAGCATTTGGCTGCACTATTGCTAAGCTCGGAGAGTAACGCTGCTACTATGATTGATTTGGAGGCACAATTATCCCTTGTTTTAGCTGAACTTGATGCAACTAGAACAGTCTCCTCGACCCTTGAAGCACGTGTGCTTGCTGCTGAGGATGCATTGGATGGACGGACTGTTAAAACTGAGGAACTGCAAGCTGAGCTTACTACTGCCCGACAAGATTTAAGCGCGAGGATTGGTGAAGTTGATGATCTGAAGGTAATGTTGGAAAATGCGCGGAATGAGCGGTCAACCTCTAATATTGAAGTCGAAAATTTACAAACTCGTTTAACAACAATAGAGGCGCGTTTACGAGTTTCTGATCTTGCAATGGGTGAAATTAGAAACCGATTGGCTGCTGCGTTAGCAGCGAAAGTTACTGCTGAGAGCCAACTTTCAGCCCAACAAACAGGGCTCGACAGCCTAAAGATTGAGTTGGCTAAAGCCATTGCTGAGCGCGATTTAGCCCAAGCTGATAATGCCTCAGTAGACCGTACTAATGAAGATGTGCGCGCGCAACTGGTTGCAGCGCTGGCAGCTAAGTTAGCAGCTGAAAATGAGCTGAATGCCTTAAGTATGGACACTATGGATGCAAGAGCGCAATTAGCTAATGCTTTAGCTGAAAAATATGCGGCAGATAATTTGATAATTGAACAAAATACCAAAGCTAAACGTAACGAGGTTTTGCTGGCAGAGGCGCAAAAAGTACTTGCCGCAAAAGAGGCCACAACTTTTGAGGCACAACGTCAGACTGAACTTTTAAATCAACAGGTTTCAGTACTGCGTGAGCAGTTGGGTCAATTGCAAATATTACTGGACGACGCAACTGAACGTGATGAGACACGGGAAGTACAATTGCAGTCGCTTGGTTCAGACCTTAATACTGCTTTAGCCCGTGTTGCTGCGGAAGAACGCCGGCGACGGGAATTGGAAGAAGCGCAACGCTTGCGGATCGAGAAGGATGCGCTCCAACAAAAAGCATTGCAACAAGCAGAGCGATTACGACTTGAGGCCGAGGCAAAAGATTTAGAAAAGTACCGTTCAGAGTTTTTTGGCCGTCTCCGCGACGTCCTTGGAAGGCAAGAAGGTGTCAGGATTGTTGGAGATCGGTTTGTGTTCTCTTCAGAAGTTTTGTTTCCACCAGGAGACGCGGAACTATCTGACCTGGGTGCGAAAGAAATTACTAAGGTAGCAGACATTCTCATGAATGTTGTAGATGACATTCCACCTGAAATTGACTGGGTAATTCAGGTAGATGGTCATACCGATAATGTATCATTCTCTGGTACGGGCCCATTTGCCGACAACTGGGAATTAAGTCAAGGTCGTGCTCTCTCTGTGGTCAAGTTTATGATTAACTCTCTGGGTATCCCACCAAATCATTTGTCTGCAAATGGCTTTGGTCAGTATCAACCTCTTAATTCCGCAGACACACCCGAAGCGCGAGCTCAAAACCGACGTATCGAATTAAAATTTACAGAAAAATAAGCTTCAAGTTATTAAATTTTGAACCTATTAGTCTGCAGTCAAAAGCGGTGGTTTATCGCCAGTGAGCAGAGGTTTATCGGGCGATTCCACTCGTAAATCTAGCTCACCATTTTTAACACCAACTTTTACAATACCACCTTTCATCAACTTACCGAAAAGCAACTCTTCAGCGAGTGGTTTTTTAATATGCTCTTGTATTACCCGCCCAAGTGGCCGCGCTCCCATTGTGTCATCATATCCTTTGTTTGCGAGCCATTCGGCTGCAGCGCGCGTCAGTTCAATGGCAACATTACGATCCATTAACTGCGCTTCAAGTTGTAGAACAAATTTTTCGACAACTTGCAAAATTACATCTTTAGAAAGCGCTGCAAAACTGATCACTGCATCTAGACGATTACGAAATTCGGGAGTGAAAGTACGTTCGATCGCAGCTGTGTCTTCTCCCTCACGCCTGTCACGTCCAAATCCGATTGCAGCTTTTGCTTGCTCCGATGCACCGGCGTTAGATGTCATGATTAAAACGACATTTCTAAAATCAACGGCGCGTCCATTGTGATCTGTTAATTTTCCGTGGTCCATAACTTGAAGAAGTATATTGAATACGTCGGGATGTGCTTTTTCGATTTCATCTAGCAGCAAAACACAGTGTGGATGCTGGTCCACGCCATCAGTGAGTAAGCCGCCTTGGTCAAAGCCAACATAACCAGGAGGTGCACCAATCAAACGAGATACAGCGTGTTTTTCCATGTATTCGGACATGTCAAATCGGAGCATCTCCACCCCAAGTGTATCAGCCAGCTGCTTTGCAACTTCTGTTTTACCTACACCAGTTGGGCCTGCGAAAAGGTAGTTGCCAATTGGTTTTTCTGGTTCGCGGAGACCTGCACGAGCCAATTTGATGGCAGACGACAGTGCATCAATTGCATTATCCTGACCGAACACGACACGTTTAAGTGAAACTTCTAAGTCTTTAAGGGTTGCTGCGTCATCTTTTGAGATATTTTTTGGTGGAATACGAGCAATTTTTGCAACAACATTCTCAATCTCTCTGGTGCCAATCGTCTTGCGCCGTTTGGCTGCGGTAACCAGATGTTGTGCTGCACCCGCTTCATCTATTACATCTATTGCGCTATCTGGTAATTTTCTATCGTTTATATACCGACTGGCGAGCTCCACCGATGTTTTAATCGCATCAGCCGTATACTTTACTCCATGATGATCTTCAAAATAGGGTTTTAGACCCCTAAGAATTTTTGTTGCGTCGCCTACTGATGGCTCACTAACATCAATTTTTTGAAACCTTCGGGCTAGTGCTCGGTCTTTTTCAAAATGTTGGCGAAATTCTTTGTAAGTTGTAGATCCCATGGTGCGTAGTTTGCCGCCTTGCAGAGCAGGTTTCAGCAAGTTTGACGCGTCCATTGCGCCGCCAGAAGTAGCCCCAGCTCCGATTACGGTGTGAATTTCATCAATAAATAGAACGGCGTCCTTATGCGCTTCAAGTTCAGTAACAACAGCTTTCAACCGCTCTTCAAAATCACCACGGTAACGTGTGCCGGCTAAGAGCGCGCCCATGTCTAGAGAATAGATAGTGGTTTTGGAAAGTACCTCTGGCGTTTCTCCTGCAACAATTTTATGGGCTAACCCTTCTGCAATAGCAGTTTTACCAACACCAGGGTCACCAACCAACAGTGGATTATTCTTACGGCGACGGCACAGCACCTGGATACATCTCTCGACCTCAGTATCTCGCCCGATAAGTGGATCGATGTCTCCTTCGCGAGATTTTTCGTTCAAATCAACGCAGTATTTTGAAAGTGCAGCTTCCTTTTTTTCTCCCTCGGTAACGCCTTGAGGTTCTTGTTCATTATCTGGAGCTCCGGATATTGGACGATCTTCGCCAAACTCAAGATCTTTTGCAACGCCATGGGCTATAAAATTCACTGCGTCATAGCGTGTCATTTCTTGTTCTTGGAGAAAATATGCCGCATTTGATTCACGCTCTGCGAAGATGGCCACTAACACGTTTGCTCCAGTTACTTCTGTCCGGCCTGAAGACTGAACGTGTATAGCTGCTCGCTGAATCACGCGTTGAAAGGCTGCAGTTGGTACCGCTTCTGATCCCTCAATGTCAGTCACAAGGTTTGACAAGTCAGTATCTACGAAATCAACTAACGAACTGCGCAGGTCATCGACATTAACGGAGCATGCCTGCATGACCCGATGCGCGTCTGGTTCCGCAACAAGTGCCAGCAACAAATGTTCAAGCGTTGCAAACTCATGCTTGCGGTCGTTGGCCAATGCAAGCGCCTGGTGAATTGCTTTCTCTAGAGTGGTCGAAAATGACGGCACTGCGCTGCTCCTATCTTCTGTTGTTGATAATTAATGAAATTTCAACTGAGTATTATAGTGATTGAGATGGTTGGACATCAAAAAGCTTCAAGGTTTTTCTTCTCATTATTACATATAAAATGAATGAATCGAGTTTTTTTAAATTTAAACAGGTTTTTTATTTCATTTTTTATTAGAAATTATCTTTGCGGTTTCGGATTTCAGTAAAAACGTCTTGGGGGTTGGCTCCAATCATTGCCAAATTATTTTGGATTTTTGGATCAGACGCACGTAAGAATGGGTTCGTTGATAACTCAAGAGATAATCGCGATGGCACAGTCGGTAAACTGGATGCTCGCTGTTGATTTACTTCATTTATACGAGCGATAAGTTCTGGATTTTCAGCATCAATTGTTAAAGCAAATTCAGCGTTAGCTGCTGTGTATTCATGACCAGAATAAACGAGGGTGTTACTTGGCAACGCCATTAACTTTTTTAGACTTTTCCACATTTGTGACTTTGTTCCTTCGAAAACACGGCCACAGCCTAAAGCCATTAGACTGTCTGCTGTGAAAACTGCTTTTGAGCGTTCACAAAAAAAAGCTAAATGATTGATTGTATGACCGGACACATCAATAACAGAGAAGGTTTCTGAACCGACCTGAAAAGAATCATTTTCACTGACAGCGAGGTCAAGCGGTGGCAGTCTAATCGAGTCAGCGGCAGATCCTATCACTCGAGCAGGATGTTTGGCTAGAACTTCTGCAAGTCCGCTTGTGTGATCCCAGTGATGGTGCGTAATCAAAATGTCGGTGAGTGACCAACTAGTATCTTCAAGGGCAGAGAGAATAGGTTCCGATTCGGGCACGTCAATCAGCGCGGTTGCTCCAGTCTCTGGATCATGGGCTAAGAAAGCATAGTTATCAGCTAGGCACGGTATAGTCCGGATATCTAAGGGCATGGAAATTTGCCTTGTCATGTGTAGGTTATGATAGAGCGTGACCTTCAAAAAGAAAAAGGGCAAGGGGTGATAATGCATCTGGATGTACAAGATCTGCGAGACTTTTATTATCGTAGCGCTCTGGGGCGTTCAGCGCAGTCATCAATGCGACGGCGTCTTTTGGAATTATGGCCAGAATCCAAAGGTCAGAGTGTTGTAGGTTTTGGTTTTGCGATTCCGTTATTGCGGCCATATCTTGCAGAGGCGCGCCGCGTAATGGCGTTGATGCCCGGGCCACAAGGCGTGATGCCGTGGCCGCTAGACGCCGAAAACATCTCTGTGCTTGTGGAAGAAACGTTTTGGCCGATAGAAACTGGGCACGTTGATAAATTAATTGTTTTACATGGATTAGAAACTTCAGAGCGAGCCGATGATTTGCTTGAAGAGGCGTGGCGTGTGCTCGGACCAGGCGGTAAAGCACTATTTATTGTCCCTAACCGGGCTGGCCTCTGGTCAAGACGTGATCGTACGCCCTTCGGTTACGGACGTCCCTATTCGGCAGGACAGCTTGAAACACAATTAAGAAAACATCAATTTTTGCCAGAGCGACACGTGGGCGCGCTTTATCAATTTCCTTCAACTCGTCGGATTAGTATGAAAACAGCGGCAATGTTCGAAAAAGTGGGTCGAACAATGCCTGGAATGATTGCAGGAGGTGCATTTATGGTTGAAGCTTCTAAATTGATTTACCCGCCCAAGGGTCGGCTGGTTCGCAGCATTGTTAAAAGACAAAAAGTGCCACAAGGGGTAACGGCTTCGACCATTTTACGTTTTTAAATATCTACTTTTAATAACAACAACGAATCAAAATTTGGACAATAAATGATGGTAGGAATTAGATTTTATTCACTATACCAACGTTTACATGCAGTAAATTTTCTTTGAAATATTTAGATTAAGCATATCAAACCATATATTTTGGTTTGGAATCGCAATAAAAAATTGCGAGTTTTTCAAATATTTTCGAAGTTTCATTTGGCACAAACCGCCGCACTTTATCTAACGTACTGAAATTGCTTGATAAGTGCATAAGCGATTGTTGATAAAGATATATTGCGGGGTCCGAAACGCTCTGCTACATCCGCATTGATTTTAATGCGTTGGTTGAAATAAAGCGTTTCAACGACCCCTGCTCTCGCTTAATTGCGTTCTGTTATGGGGCTTAGACATCGAAAGGGTGCATGTGTCTGAACCAGCTTCGATTTCCAAAAGCATCGCTGAGCGCTATGCTGTCGCTGTGTATGAACTGGCCAAAGAGGCAAATGAGGTCGACAGGCTTGAGATTGACATAGACATCTTGGCATCTGCCATGACGGATAGTGACGACTTCAATGCTTTACTTCAATCACCGATTTACAGCCGCCATGAGCAGCAATCTGCAATCGTTGCAGTGGCACGTAAGGCTGGCCTAAGCTCAGTGATGGTTAATACAATGGCTCTTATGGCTAACAAGCGCCGTTTATTCGTCCTGCCTCAGTTTTTACAAACCTTGCGAGAAGAAATTTCTGCCGCTAAAGGCGAATTGACTGCCGATGTTATATCGGCCAAGTCGCTCACGAAAGCGCAATCAGACAAGCTTTCTAAGTCTCTTAAAGAAAGTCTGGGTAAAACTATAACTATAAATGCGTCTGTCGATGAAAGTCTCATCGGCGGATTGATTGTTAAAGTGGGCTCTAAGATGATTGATACGTCAATTAGCTCCAAGCTTACTTCCCTCCAAAGTGCAATGAAAGAGGTCGGATAAATGGGTATCCAAGCAGCAGAAATTTCTGCAATCTTAAAAGGTCAGATTAAAAATTTTGGTCAGGAAGCGGAAGTGGCAGAAGTCGGCCGCGTCCTATCAGTTGGCGACGGAATCGCGCGAGTATACGGCCTTGACAATGTCCAAGCTGGGGAAATGGTTGAGTTTCCTGGTAGTATTCAGGGTATGGCTCTGAACCTTGAAGCTGATAACGTCGGAGTTGTAATTTTTGGTTCAGATAGAGATATCAAAGAAGGCGACACAGTCAAACGCACGAATTCAATCGTAGATGTTCCATCTGGTGATGAACTTTTAGGACGGGTAGTTGATGGTCTTGGCAATCCTTTGGATGGCAAGGGTCCAATTAAGACTGCGAATCGAAGTGTGGCTGATGTAAAAGCCCCTGGTATTATTCCACGTAAATCGGTCCATGAACCAATGGCGACTGGTTTAAAAGCCGTCGATGCCATGATACCTATCGGTCGAGGCCAACGTGAGCTAATCATTGGTGATCGGCAGACTGGTAAGACAGCAGTTGCTTTGGACGCAATACTGAACCAAAAATCATATAACGACGCGGCCGGTGACGATGAGAGTAAGAAACTCTATTGCGTCTATGTCGCTATTGGTCAAAAGCGCTCTACCGTGGCTCAACTAGTTAAAAAGCTGGAGGAAAGCGGCGCTATTGAATATTCTATTGTTGTGGCTGCCACAGCATCTGAGCCAGCACCCATGCAGTTCTTAGCGCCATACGCGGCAACGGCTATGGCGGAACACTTTCGTGATAACGGTCGCCACGCACTGATTGTATATGATGATTTGTCGAAACAAGCCGTTTCATACCGTCAAATGTCTTTGCTTTTGCGCCGCCCACCGGGCCGCGAAGCTTATCCTGGAGACGTTTTTTATCTTCATTCGCGCTTGTTGGAGCGCTCAGCCAAGTTAAACGAAGATAACGGATCAGGATCGCTGACGGCCTTACCAATTATTGAAACCCAAGGCGGCGATGTTTCTGCGTTTATTCCAACTAATGTGATCTCTATTACCGACGGACAAATTTTTCTTGAAACGGAGTTGTTTTACCAAGGCATACGCCCCGCAGTTAATACTGGATTATCTGTGTCGCGAGTGGGTTCATCCGCTCAAACAAAAGCAATGTCTTCAGTCGCTGGGCCGGTGAAGCTGTCTTTGGCACAGTACCGAGAGATGGCTGCTTTTGCTCAATTCGGCTCTGATCTTGATGCTGCCACGCAACAATTGCTTGCCCGTGGTGCAAGGCTCACGGAACTTATGAAGCAGGCTCAGTATTCACCCTTAAGTAATGCGGAGATTGTCTGTGTGATTTATGCAGGTACCAATGGGTATTTGGATAATGTTGATGTAAAAGACGTGGGACGGTTTGAAATGGCAATGTTGACACATTTGCGTCAGAGCAATGCAGATCTGCTGGCTGATATCTCTAATAATGATCGCAAAGTAAAAGATGAGCTTGAGGACAAGATTAAAGCTGCTCTTGATGTTTTTGTTGCTGATTTTGCATAGGGAGATAAGGCAATGCCAAATCTCAAGGACCTAAAAAATAGGATTGCTTCGGTCAAATCCACTCGCAAGATTACTAAGGCCATGCAAATGGTTGCTGCTGCAAAACTGCGCCGTGCGCAAGAAGCAGCCGAACAGTCGCGTTCTTACGCTGAGCGATTTGACGCGGTAATGGGTGGATTAGCTTCTTCTGTAAGCGGATCTGATAGCGCGCCTAAATTGTTGTCGGGTACTGGGTCCGATAAAAATCAGTTGCTTATTGTACTCACCTCGGAGCGCGGGCTGTGCGGTGGTTTTAATACTAATATTACTAAACTTGCGCGTAAGCATGCACAGGATTTGATTGCAGCCGGTAAAACAGTAAAGATTTTTACCGTTGGCAAAAAAGGCCGTGATCAATTGAAACGTGATTACAGTGACATGTTCGTAGGACATATTGATATGTCCGAGGTGAAGCGCATGAGCTATTCGGATGCACAAACTGTGGCAAGGGATATATTAAATCGGTTTGATGATAACCAATTTGATGTTGCTACACTCTTTTATTCCCGATTTCAAAACGTAGTAACGCAAATTCCGACTGCACAGCAAATTATACCATTCAAAATACCGGATGGGTATGCGGCGGCGGATACTCTTTATGATTACGAACCAGATGAAGAGGCTATCTTGGCAGACTTATTGCCAAGAGCAATTTCAACGTCGATTTTTTCGGCTCTTCTTGAGAATGGTGCATCTGAGCAAGGCGCACGAATGTCTGCTATGGATAACGCAACCCGAAATGCTGGTGAGATGATTGACAAACTGACCATCGAATATAACCGCTCGCGGCAAGCTGTGATTACGAGTGAGCTGATCGAAATTATTTCTGGCGCGGAAGCGCTATAAGAAAACCGGAGACCAAAAATGGCAAACGCTAAAGGGAAAATCACGCAGGTTATTGGGGCCGTTGTTGACGTAAAGTTTGACGACCACTTGCCAGAAATTTTAAATGCATTGGAAACAGATAACCATGGCAACCGACTAATACTTGAAGTCGCACAGCACTTGGGAGAAAATACTGTTCGGACGATCGCAATGGATAGTTCTGAGGGACTGGTACGTGGTCAAATTGTGACTGATACGGGTGGGCCTATCATGGTACCCGTTGGGCCAAAAACCCTGGGTCGTATATTGAACGTTGTTGGACAACCCGTCGATGAAGGTGGCCCTGTGGATGCTGAAGAATTTCGCTCAATACATGCTGATGCCCCCGCGTTCTCCGAGCAGTCAACTGAATCCGAAGTTCTGGTTACAGGAATCAAAGTTGTTGACCTTTTAGCACCATATGCCAAAGGTGGTAAAATCGGATTGTTTGGTGGAGCTGGCGTTGGCAAAACCGTTTTGATCATGGAGCTCATCAACAACATCGCCAAAGTACACTCTGGTTATTCTGTGTTTGCGGGTGTGGGAGAGAGAACGCGTGAAGGTAATGATCTTTACCACGAAATGATTGAGTCTAATGTTATCAAACCCGACAACTTAGAGGAAAGCCAAGTTGCGCTAGTTTACGGCCAGATGAATGAACCTCCAGGCGCACGTGCTCGTGTGGCTTTGACCGGTCTAACACTTGCAGAGCAGTTTCGAGATTCATCTGGTTCGGATGTACTGTTTTTTGTCGATAACATTTTCCGCTTTACACAAGCGGGTTCTGAGGTTTCGGCCTTGTTGGGCCGTATCCCGTCGGCTGTAGGATATCAGCCAACGCTCGCTACCGACATGGGCGCGATGCAGGAGCGCATTACCTCAACTAAAGCAGGCTCAATTACTTCAATCCAAGCGGTTTACGTTCCCGCTGATGACCTTACTGACCCTGCCCCAGCCACCACTTTTGCTCATCTTGACGCCACTACGGTTTTGTCTAGGGCTATTTCGGAGCTTGGTATTTATCCAGCAGTTGATCCGCTCGACAGTTCATCTCGTCTTATGGATCCACAAATTGTGGGTGAAGAGCATTATGCCGTGGCGTCGGATGTCCAGCAAATTCTACAACGCTATAAATCTCTGCAAGACATTATTGCAATTCTCGGAATGGATGAACTTTCTGAAGAAGATAAGTTAACGGTATCACGGGCACGTAAGATACAGAGATTTCTCAGCCAGCCATTTGATGTTGCAAAAGTATTTACAGGCTCTGATGGAATTCAGGTGCCTTTAGAAGATACAATTTCATCATTCAAAGCGGTTGTGGCGGGAGAATACGATCATTTACCTGAAGGGGCATTTTACATGGTTGGTGGTATCGATGATGTAATTGAAAAAGCTGAAAAAATGGCTGCAGATGCCGCATAAGGTAAAGGCATTTTTATTCTATGATCCAAAAGTAATGTCAAGTTGCCCTATCACCTTACTGAGAACATTAATTACAACACCAAAGGAGAACGCAGATGCAGTTTGAATTGGTCTCCCCAGAGCGGAACCTTGCATCATTGGATGCAGCATCTGTAACAGTGCCTGGCGCTGATGGTGATATGACGGTCATGATAGGTCATGCTCCAACAATTACAATGTTGCGCCCAGGGTTGTTGCGGGTCGAAGTTAACGATGCGGTACAGGAGTTTGTTGTAACTGGTGGATTTGCGGAAATTGGAGCAACTGGTATATCTGTTTTGGCTGAAAGAGCCGTCTTGAAAGATGATATGACC
>Ga0209603_1003323_pt1 | contig 14014 bp, 17 predicted proteins | sample COGITO_mtgs_1206_FD_184812 | JGI IMG/M metagenome (GOLD analysis project Ga0209603, IMG submission 184812) | Pelagic marine microbial communities from North Sea - COGITO_mtgs_120607 (SPAdes) (version 2) | ecosystem: Environmental > Aquatic > Marine > Epipelagic ... | reverse complement strand
CTCCTTTTCACAATCTGGATATATATAAAAATCATTTGACCATGGGCTTCCATGACACATTAATAGAGAGGTTTGACCAAATTGTACTGTTTTGGTTTCAGGTAAATCAATCAAAAAACGCAATTGTACCTGAGTTAACTTATTAATAGCTTCCTGATGTCCACTTCCATACTTTAATCTAATCGTTTCACTTAATGAAGAATCTGCTATTAAGTCCTCTAGTATTTTTTCATGATTTCCTTTAATAATATCAAAACTCCACTGAGAAAGTAGATCCATTATTTTATCTGGATAATAATAATATCCAACGACATCACCAAGAATCAATAAATGTGTTACATTCTCATTTTTAGCCTTCTCTAAAACCGCGACCAAAGCATCAAAATTACCGTGAATATCTGAAATAACAGCTACTTTCATCTGATAGTATTTATTATTTCTAAAGCTACATCTTTAGGTGATTTTAATTTTTCTTCTTTTTTTAGGTTTTGAAAATTCAAAACATCAGGAAAATCGGATTCCCTAATACTTCTCTGCATTTTAGTATCCATAACCCCTGGGTCGATATTGAAAAAACGATGTTGTTTATATTCACTTTCAGCAACCTTAAAAAACATTTGTATAAATGCTTTTGATGAACAATATAAAGACCAATTACTAATAGCTCTGTTCGCTGCACCAGAAGTTATATTGACAAATGATAATTTGAAGTTGTTAAAATGAAGGAGTACGTATTTAGTAATTAATATTGTCGACTTAATATTAACTAAAATAATTTGATCTAATGCATCAATACTAATATCTTCAATCTTTAAAATTGGTTCAATTATACTTGCATTATTGATAAAACAAACCTCTTTACCTTTAACAATATTTTTGATAATATTTAATTTTTCATCAAGAATATTATCGGTTAAATCCGCTTCTAAAAAATAAAAATTTTCTAATGAATAATTTTGTTGCTTTTCAGTAATACTTCTAGATATTGAAATCACAAAACATTCTTTTCTCTTCATTAAAACATCGACAAAAGCTTCCCCTAGTCCTCTGTTTGCTCCTGTTATTATAAATGTTTTAATTTTCATTTTTAAAACTTGTTAGGGTGATAAAATTTCGTGTGAATAATAACGTCTTTGTATTTTCCATTAAACCAAAAATGCTCTTTCAATGTTGCTTCTTTAACAAAACCAGCTGCTTCAATTGGAGCATATAAATGAGGCCTGAGATCAAAAGCAAAAGTAGATATTTTATGAAAATTTAATTCATTAAATGCAACTTGCTCTATTAAATTTAAAAATATTTTCCAATACGAGGCAAAATTTTCTTTTTCTAATTTGGTATTCATAATAAAAGAAATTTCAGCGTTTTTATCAACCCAATTAATGTGTACTAATCCTCCGTAACCAATACAGACATCATCTTTCAGAAAAGAAAATAATAGTTGACTTGGTTTATCTTGATCATACAGTTTATTTATAACGGTATTAAAGTAAAACTCTTGGTCGGCTTCTGTCAAAGGTTTTTCTTGCCTTAAATGATAAACTTGGTCATTCCTCCATTTTAAGATATCCATTCGATCCTCATATCGAATAGGAACAATAGTGTAACTATTTAATGAAAACTTTTGTTGCCTGATGGCTTTGAAGGAATTCATAAAAACAATCTAATTTAATCTTTTAAAACCAGAATGACAGACAGGTCCTTCTAATAACTTATGAATATTCAACGCTTCTGACTCACACTTATAGATTGTATTATAGATATCATTTAACGCATCAAAATACATTTCCAGATGTGTATCATTATGTTTTGTACAGGCATAAAAATTAGTACTCGCTAAAAAGCCTTTCTTAAGCATTTCTTGAGTGATAAAAGTTTTATATTCCACAGCATTATCACTATTAAACCCATATGTGGTCATGGCTGAAATACCGGAAACAGTGATATCTAATTTATTGGCTTCAGCTAGTTTCAACCATCCATTTTGCATTTTACTTCCGGTATTTGTAATTTTCTCCCAAGATTTCTCTCGTTCCATTACCTTTAATGTTGCCAAAGCGGCGGTTGGACCAATACGTTCTGTCCAGAAAGTGCTGCTAATAAATGTATTTTGAGCTGCTTCCATAACTGATTTCTTCCCAACAACTGCAGTCAAAGCATAACCATTTCCAATTGTTTTTCCAAACATAACCATATCTGGTTCTACATTAAATTTCTTAAATATTCCGCCATATGTTTCTCTAAAACCAGAAGAGCATTCATCAAAAACAAGTACAATGTTTTTTTGAGTAGCTAAGTCTCTTACTTTTTGTAAAAAATCATCTTCTGGCCCAAAATTTCTAAGTACTTCCATTTTTATAACTCCAATATCATTTTTCTCAACAATATCTAATAGTTCTTGATAATTGTTATAATGAAAAGGGAAAACCGAATTCTTTAAATTTTTAGGAACACCCTTAGGACTCAAACCAGGTATTAAATGGCCTGATAAATCATCACCTCCATTATGATTGGCAGATAAATACCAATCGTGCCATCCATGATACCCGCAGATAGCGACATTATCTTTTCCCGATGCTGCTCTTGCTATTCTAATCGCAATTGAATTTGCCTCACCACCACTTCTCGCAAATCGAACCATATCGGCCCATGGATTAATTTCGATTAATTTTTCAGCTAAATAAACTTCCTCTGGACAGTTTAAGGTACTCATATTTCCCTTCTTAACGGTTTCCATTACAGCAGCATCTACCTCATCATTTCCATAGCCCAGTGAATTTGTACCAATGCCCATTATGGACATGTCCAATAGTTCTTTACCGTCTAAATCCCAAACTGAACAGCCTTTTGCTTTAGAAAAATATGAAGGCCAATGTTCAGGTAAAAACATTTCTGGTCGTTTTGAAAGAAGCATCGTTCCACCAGGTATTAGCTGTTTTGCTTTTATGTATAATTCTTGCCCTTTTCCCATTATGAATCTTTTTTTAATGATTTTAAAAGTCCTTCATTTCTAATAATGTCATTATTTATTTTTGATAAATTATTAGAAATTATAAAATCTGTGTACTCCTGCCATGACATTTTAGTACCTAATTTATGTATTAATATTTTAATAAGTTCAAAATCTTGAACCTCATCTACTGTCATTCTAATTTTTGAATAGTCTGCTGCACAAGGATAATTTATTAATGTAAACAAATTATATCCTTTTCCGTTAGCGTTGTTTCTAATATAAGGAGTTACATGTTCTCGCTCGGAGAGTAATTTAGCATTTTTCCAAGCGATTTTCAGAGCCGAAAACTTAAAAACCTCGACATCTTGCCCATCGGGAAAGTGCTCAATTAAACCATTCGAACCATAATCTACATCTCTTTCTTGCACAAAACGTATCACTTCATCAACCAAAACAGGATCTATCAGAGGACAATCTGAAGTCACTCTCACTATCCAATCGGCATTTTCTTCTTTAACGGATTGATAAAATCGATCTAGAACATCCAACTCAGAACCTCTTGAAGCTGAGAACCCCCAGTTTGTAGCTTTTTTATAGATTACATCATCCTCTTCTTTAATCGTTGTTGCAACTATTATTTTGGAAATTTTATTACATTGATTTAGCCTTTCTAAATGTATTTCAAGTAATGATTTTTCATCAATCTCTTTCAATATTTTGTTAGGAAACCTCGTACTTCCTGTCCTTGCTTGGGTAATTAAAATTGTTTTTATTTCCATAAAGATGGATTTAACAGATCTAAATTTTTAATTTTAATTGTATTAATATGCTCAATAGTTTGAGGCATTATTTTATAATGAATAGATTTAATATTATCTTTTAGTTGGTTTAAAGAATCTACACCAATAAGAACATTATCAATTGTTTTTTGGAGTAAACAATAACTTAAAGCTAATGCTGAAATGGAGGTGTTCTCCTTTCTCGAAATTTCAGAGATAAGCGCTAATTCTTTTTTTAATTTTTGTACTATATTATTAGTATCATTCAGATCTTTAAAAAATAATCCTTGTAAAAGTGCCGATCTTGTATGAATGATTTTTCCTTTAGATTTTGCCTTCATTAAAATATCACTTCTCAAATTGGTATTATCAAAAAGATTAAAAGGGAGTTGAATAATATCTATATTGTCATTTAATATTACTTTCTCTATTTCATCATTTGTATAGACAGAAACTCCTATACTTTTAATTTTTTTTTCTAATTTTAGTTTATTTAAAATATTAAAATTTTCAATATTATTTTGATAACTATCATAGCTATGAAACATTAAAGCTTCTAGTTGATTCATATTCAACTCTTTTAAGTAATCTTCTACTTTAGCTGAAATATCATCGTTCTTTCTATTGGGCAATTTTGTAATTACCTTAAATATTTTATCAGGATATTTGTTATGGAAATTCCCAATTATTTCATGTGCATTTCCATAAGCTTCTGCAGAATCTAAAATTCTTATACCGTTATCAAAAGCATGTCCTAAAATTTCGAGACTATCATATAAGGATCCTTTTCCTTTAGTATTATTAATGCCATAATGTAATCCCATCTGGACAGTACCTAAAATAAATTTGCTATTTAAAGTTTCTGACATCTAGAGACATTCTTAAAGAGTTACTTAATTTATTATTGTAGACACCTACTTTTTCATTTTTTCCGATAGTAATAAATCCGATTTTATGATACAAAGAAACAGCTTTTATATTATTTTCAATAACACCTAAAGTAATTTCAGTTAATTTGAGTTGTTCAAAACAGTGTTTTATTATTCGTTTTGAAGCTTCATTTGCAAAACCTTTCCCCCAATTTTCCTTATCTCCCATTAAAATACCGTATTCTCCAGAATTCCGTTCATAATTTATAGGATCTATTTTAATATTTCCGATATGTTTATTAGAATCTTTTAAATGAATAGCCCAAAATAAAATATCTTTTTGTTCTTGTTCTTTTAAAAAATCTGCCAAAAGTTGCAGCGTATAGTTCCCACCAGATTCCAAATATGTATTGACCTCGATATCATTAAGCCAGTTTACATAAGCTAATGAAAGATGCTTTTGAGAGAGTGGTCTAAAAAAAAGTCTTTCAGACTCTAATTCTACTGCTTTCATTTTAAAAACATTAAAATTTTTTCAATAACAAATTCTTGTTCTTTATCACTTAAAGTTGGGTACATCGGTAAACTAATACAATTTGCATAGTAGTTTTCTGCATTAATTAAATCTGAACCTTCATAACCAATGTTTTTATAATATGGCATGGTATGAACTGGCACATAATGGATTTGTGCTAATATTCCTTTTGAGTGAAGAAAATCATATAGCTTTTTTCTGTTTTCAACCTCTATAATAAAGAGATGATGTGCATTATAAGTCCCTTCAGGTAAGTCTTGAAATTTTATTTTTCCTTCAAAAGCTTTTTTATAGGCTGCTGAAATTTCATTTCTTCGCTCAACTCCTTTATTATTTTTCGCTAATTGAGTAATTCCCAATGCAGATTGAAAATCCGTTAGCCTGTAATTAAACCCGAGTTCAATCATTTCATAATACCAATCTCCATGGTTCTCTTCCATATTCTCTTTGGTAATTCCATGAGTTCTCAGCAGCATCAATTTTTCGTATAATTCTTTAGAGTTGGTAGTCAGCATTCCTCCCTCACCGCAAGCAATATGTTTTACAGGGTGAAAAGAAAAAACACCAATATCTGCATATTTGCCATTTCCACAAAAGTTTTGATCTTCTTTACTATCAATAAAATACCCACCAGGTGCATGACAAGCATCTTCTATTATCCAAAGATTATGACTGTCTGCCAAAGTTCTAAAATCTTCCATATTAACTGGAAGTCCAGCGAAGTCCACTGGTATAATTCCTTTAAAAAACCCTTTTGGCTTTGATTCAATCAACTCTTTTACAGAATTAATATCCAATAAATACGTATTTGGATCAATGTCACCGAACCAAACTTCACCTCCTGCATATCTCACGCAGTTAGCTGAAGCAGCAAAAGTAATTGGAGTTGTAATAACCCTGTCTCCTTTCTTTATATTAAGTGCTGAAACAGAAAGATGTAATCCAGATGTTGCATTATTAACAGCAACTGCATATTTGGATCCCACATATTCAGCAAATTTTATTTCAAATTCCTTTACCTTAGGGCCTTGGGTTAGGTAATCAGACTGAAGAGTATAAACAACAGCGTCAATATCATTTTGATCTATGTTTTGTCTACCGTATGGTATCTTTTTCATTAGGCTTTAAAATTAGGATCTACATGGATTTTTACCAATTCTCGTAAAGATTGAATCGTTTCCCACTCAGAATTATTTCCTGAATTGTATGAAAAACCGTTGGGCACATCTAAACCATTGAAAGAAAATTTATAATCTTCTTTTGAGTATTTCGAATATGGTGACTTTTGAGGAAGTATTGCATAATAATTACCTAGATCAACTGTATTATAAGAATCTGAAGAGGTTATCATCTCCTCATGTAATTTTTCTCCAGGACGAATTCCTACTATTTTTTGTTCCAATTCTGGGGCTATAGCAGTTGCTACGTCAGAAATCTTGTATGATGGAATTTTTGGAACAAACACCTCTCCTCCCCAGGCTTTTTCAATAGCATAAAAAACCATTTCACATCCATCTTGTAAAGAAATATTAAAACGAGTCATTTGATCGTCTGTAATGGGAAGAAACTTTTCTCCTTTGTTCTTTTTATTTAAGAAAAACGGCATAACTGAACCATTAGACCCCATAACATTTCCATATCGAACAACAGAAAAACGAATATCTCTTTTACCCCTCATATTATTAGCTGCTACAAATAATTTATCCGAAGTTAATTTTGTAGCACCATATAAATTTATTGGAGCAGCAGCTTTGTCCGTTGATAAAGCAACAACATGTTTGACCCCAGATTCTAATGCAGCATCAATTACATTTTCTGCCCCATTAATATTTGTTTTAACACATTCCATAGGATTGTATTCAGCTAAATGTACATGCTTCATAGCAGCTGCATGAATCACAATATCAATCCCTTCAAAAGCTCTTTTTAGCCTTGATTTATCTCTTACATCACCAATAAAATATCTCATTGCAGGATATTTATCTTCAGGGAATTCTTGCGCCATCTGAAAATGCTTCTGTTCGTCTCTAGACAAAATTACTAACTTCTTCACATCAGGGTTCCTATCTAAAATTAATTTTGTAAACATTTTACCAAAAGAACCAGTGCCTCCTGTTATTAAAATTGATTTTCCGTTTAAATCTAACATTTTGTTGTTTTTTATTTTAATGAAAATAAGCAATATACCGAGCTTATAAACGTAATTTTCATTTCTTATTTATCTTTTGCTAATTTCACTTGCTTTCTAAGTCCACTCGAAGAGAATCGATGATCTCTAGAATTGTAATAGATCTCGATTCCTTTTTCTTTGCAATAAACTCTTCCCGTATAGTTTTTTTCTTTATACTCATCCCCAATAATTCGAACATCAATTTTAAAAGAGCGTAAAATATCTTCCAAGTCTTGCTCGGATACGTAAGGTACAATTTCATCTATATGTTTGGATCCTTTAAGCTGAATATAACGCTCTATTATCGATTGTGAAGGACTGTTTTTCTCAGGACGATCAAACGAAGGGTCTAACTGCAGACCTACGATCAAGTAATCACATTGACGTTTTGCTTCTTCGAGCATCTTTACATGCCCGGCATGAAAAAGATCAAAGGTTGAAAAGGTGATTCCTACTTTCATAATTTATTTTTTCTCGACTACCACGGTAGTCATTATGCGCATCGCTTGTTTAAATTCAGACTCTTGGTATTTATAAACCATCTGTATTTTTATTTGATTGTTGACCAAAAGTATATGATATCATAACCCCACCGCGGTAAAGTAATACTTCTCCTGATCCATTAAAATTTATATCACTAGAAACATACTGATTATCAATGTTTTGATACCCCCTGTACTTTGATTGACTTAGACCAAGACCAGCAAATAATTCTACTGCCCAAACATTGCTGAATCTTTTTTTGTAGCCAAGTGTAACCCCATAGAATGCAATCCGCCCGGACTGATAATTATCCCCCTCTGGTAATCCGACGCTTGATTGACCGCCGTTTATTTCTTCATAATGATCGTAAAGCACCAAAAATCTTGGCTTTTGCAAGGTGAACATTCCGAATCCTATATGCGGAGCAACAAACCACTTTTGGGTTTGAGCGCCACTATACCATCGGTGCTCTAAAAAAACCTGAGTTAAATGAAGTGGGGTATCATTTAAAAAAGGGGCCTTATCCCAAAATGAACCCAGCACATCGAGCTGAAGGGAACGGTGTTTGCTTAGCGGTAGCTCTACTCCAACATTCGGTATGAGCAAAACGGCCGATGCGGCATTAAATTTTACCTCTGTTTGTGCATGTATTAAACCCACAAAACTGAAAAGAAATAAAATTAAAATTGGCTTATTTACAATTTTCAAAAAATAAATTTTAATGCAATTAATACCTGTGCATATGATGCCTGATACTTGATTAATTTCACGGCTCCGCCGCTAGGTGTCCCATGACCCATACGCTATTTACTCCTATAAAAAATGGCCAAATTCAGCTGGCCAACTTAAATTTTATTCTATACCGTCCACACTCAGATAGTGCATAACAGTAGGTGTTATCGACTTTTAAAACTGTTGAATTTACACCCAAAACAGGAGATTTCAATAAGGTCCCTTGGGCTAAATCGGCTCTATTATGCAACCCCTGACAATAATCCATTAGACGATCAATCTCGTGGTTCCATACCTTTGCTCTGGATCCATTGACATTTAAATAAGACATGACATATTTGGAAGAGTAAACCTCTCGCTCCCTTTTTGGATCTATCTTGACAAAAACATGACGTGGAATCAAACATTTTTTTATCTTTTTTCTGCGATCACTCCACTGACGAATTTCATTTACAAATGGTAAATAGGTTTTAAGGTTCATGGATTGTAAAACGGCTTGGGCATGAAATTCACAGCCTGGCTTGACTTTAATAACTTGCCAAAAATCTCGTTTAAAACTCATAACACAAACTCCTTTCTGTATGGGGTGAAATAAATAATCTCGCGTTTGTCTTTGACACTTTTTCTAGTGTGTATAAATCGATTAATACCTAGAGCACTAGACACTTTTTTATCAGTACTGGTTATTAAATCTAGTTTGATTTTATTGTTTTGAGCAGTTGAGCGTTTTGGGTCTCTTATCTTATCAGCAATAGTCTTTGAGGTGACATTTTTGTTGTATAACAAAACGTTTAAAATGATAAGCTCGTTTGGATTTAGAGAATAATGCTCACGGTTTACTACGATGCCTGTATCGGTTAGTCGGGGGCGGTTACGGTTTTGTCTATAAGTGTATGTAAGTATTATTAGTATAAAAATAAGCGTAATGCCAACAACACGTGTTAAATTATCAAACAATGAAGCAGAATCAAGATATAAATTTTTTTCAGATAATTTATTAGCGGTGAGATCGGCCAAGCTAACCCCAAAGAGTACATTTTTCCTGAAATTATAAATTGAATCATTGCCAACCAGTTGATTATTGATTCTAATATAAGGAGAAATTGGATCAATTATGGAGATGGAATTATTGACATAATCTAACACAAATGAATCACCAATTGATTGGTCTTTTGATTTTCTGACCAATACCCGTCCATGACCAATATCTGCAGATTCAGCATATTTTGAGACTTGGAAATTGGTAACTCCAAGATCGGACCATGATTTTTCAGAGAAGTTAAAACGCCAAACGTGTTTTGATGGCATTTCAGCTATACCATTATAAGGGTCAATTTTGGCACCACCATCAAAATAAAATTGCCCATCATGATATACCCCACGGGCTCCCGAAACAGCAGGAGGTAGGTAAGAATCCGAATTTATGGGGTAGTATTCCCATTCTCTTGAAGTTGTGCTAAAATAAGTAAGGAAATTACGTTTGGACCAATATCCATAGCCGCCAAATTTAAAAATGGTATCCCTATGAACAAATACATTTGAGCCAAACGTCATTTTATGTTCAAAAGAATTATCAATACGCTTTAGACCAGATCTCTCGACAGACCAAATCTTACCTCCTGAGATTGAAACGATATAGGGCTTATTATTAGATGTAACCAAACGAACAAATTCAGATTCAAAATCATCGTCAACTGGCAATGTATCGGTTGTATTTTCTGAAATTGATCTATAGTAGAGCGCATTTTTTTTGTTAATTAAAAAAGCGTCGCCATCAATGAATAGATAATTCTCTGCAGCGGCCTGAGCTGAAGTATGAAATGGTAAAAAAACCATTAGTATGAGGAAAAATATTAATCTTAAAATCATAATACAAATATAAAAAAATAATATTATCAATATAATATCTTTAATAATTAATATTAAGTTAATGTGGAGCTATAAAATTCCTTAAACTAAATGTACTTGGCTTAGAAGAATATTAAGAGGTTGTTGTATATTTTTTTTATTTTTTTGCACAATTGCTATATAAAATACTACATTTGGGGCGTGTATTCAATAGATTTTATATTATCCTTTATTTTGCTAATTTCTGCATTAGGTGTAGTGGCAATTAATTCATACCGAAAGTTTATTATTTTATTTAGAATTTACGGAAAACCTAAAAAACGTGATTTCTCAAAAACCCCAATTCCCAACTCTTCTGGCATTGTCTTTTTATTTTTGATGATAATAGGAAAACTAGTGATTTATCCTTTTTCTAATTCACCTTCCGAATTTTTGGTCATTATTGCTGGGTCTACAATAATCGCTCTTTCTGGATTTTGGGATGATCTAAAAATTGCACGCATTAGAGAGAAGCTATTATTTCAAATTATCGTGGTCAGCGGCTCATTAATTTCCCTTGATTTGACCATTAGCAACCTTCATGGATTTTTAAACATTAACAGCATACCCTTTTGGATAGGATTACCATTTAGTATTTTTATAGGAGTTTTTATGATAAATGCTTTTAATTTAATCGATGGCATAGATGGATTAGCTGGTTTGTTAGGGATTTCTTCTTTTACCTCGTTTGCTTTTTTATTTTGGACACTGGATTATAGTGAATATTTTGGTTTGTGCATTCTTATGGTAGGGATACTATTATCTTATCTACCTTATAACTTTAGTACCAAAAAGAAGATATTTATGGGGGACTCAGGATCAATGCTCATTGGATATTTGTTATTTATTTTAACGTTGACATTTTTAGCTAACAAAGAACCCATCGTAGAGAAATTGGTTGATCGTTCTATTCTTCCAATTGCACCTATGGTTATATTTTTTATCCCTTTGGTGGACACCCTAAGTATCTATATTTCTCGAATACTAAAAGGAAGAAATCCTTTTTCACCTGACCGCCTTCACGTTCATCATATGGTGCTTAAACTATTGAAAACACACAGCGCAACAAGTTCCTCTCTTTTATTCTTGAACATTTTGCTCATAAGTATTTTTAGTTATTTGGCATTTCATATCAACAACTTACATTTTCAGATACTATTCTTTACCCTATTTTTTATTTTTGTGCTTATTCTAATCGCAATTAGACAGTTCAAAAAGTTCTTCACTCTATAATAAATACAAGAAGCTTAATTTTTTAATAAGGGGGCTTTGAACGTTTCTAAACAAATAGAAATTCAAAAAAGTCTCTTATTTTTCTAATTATTTGTTTCATAATTCAAAACTATTTAAAAATATATTTTCAACTAGTACAGAAATAGTACATATTAAATTATTTACAATTTAATAACATTAAGCACCTGTAATTAATTTTTCTCGCAAGTAATATTTACTACTTTAGTTTAGATATCGCTAAAAACGATATCAAAACCGATTTTAATACGGTTTCAGCGTTTCTAATACGATTTACCACCGTTTACACTATTTCTGGCCGGTCTGATTGATTGATTTTGGAATATTATTTTATAAAAAATCTTTATTTTCTACAATAATTTTTACAAATAAAGCTCGTTATTTATAGAACAAAAAAAGGCACGCATTACCGCACCCTTTTTAACACTCATTTGATCTATGATCAATTTATTCTTCCTTTGGATTTCTACTTATGTGAATATTGTATAATATAACAGAAACTGCTAAGACTGAAATAACTCCAAGTGAAAAATAGACCAAAGCATAATTTGGTTTTGAGCTATCGCTGTAAACCTCATTATTTTTAATTATACCCATAATCTGAGCCTGTTGGGTTGAAATTCTTAAACGATCCATACCCTCAAGATTAAATTGTTTCATCTTTGTGGTTAAATAAATATTAATTCCTGTTTATTATTAATCATAAATCGAATATCATAGATTCGAGATACCATCATTTTTACACCATTATCATCAATAATTACTTCATCTTTGTGAAGGTGCCCAAATTCGACACCATGACTCTCTAGGGTTTGACAACTTATAGGTCCAAGGTTTTTTAGTTTTAATTTTATAAGTATATGGTAATTATGTCGCATTAGCTTATCCCATTCCGATAGATGCCCATAGGTTTTCTGGCGCCTGAGATAATTTGCTCTATTCTTACAGCTATCATTACAGTACCTCCTCTTTGCGCTTTTTTTGTTTTTTATCTCTTTATCGCATTCTGGGTTTTTACACGTCATATCTATTAATTTAGATTAATATACAGCAAAAGTAATCAATTTTATTTCAAAGTATTGTATTTTGTAATTAATTATGTAACTTTGTGTAAAGTTTTACATATGAATAATGATTTAAATTTCAAATTAGCACTTATGGAACAGCGTTACACGCTGCCCAAGTATTTTGGTGTGAGCTCACGCATGGTGACTTATTGGAAGAGTAAAGTGGTGCTTCCTTTTTTTGATACAGGAAAAAAAGGAAAAATGAATGTACCTCAGGCGCTCTGGATATGTTTAGTTGATGAGCTTAGTGCTTTTGGTATCAATACCACAAAACTTGCTGAGCTTGCTAAAATGGTTTGGGATGAGCCGCGCGAGAAAGGGTATTTTAAATCTAAGCTTGAGAAGCATATTGCTTTTTTAAAAAAACAAAAGGTTGTTGATGCGTCTTTAGGGGTTTATGAATCTATTTTAAACGATCCGCTTCTGCTTCATTTTCATGGCATGGAGATAAACCCATTTAGTGATGCTGTTATAGATAGTATTTTAATAGATAAAAAGCCAATGTCGTTTTATTACTTTCCAAAAACAGGTGAGTATCATATAAGAGATGGTAATAAAGCCATTACAGAAAAGTTTTTGGAGATGATAAACGATAAGGCTTATATGTGTATTCCACTTATGCCCTTTATAGAGCAAATAGTGTCTGTTGAGTTTCAAAAGGTAAACAAGGATATTGCATACCTCAGCCAAATAGAAAATCAAATACGAGAGATTGTTATGTTTAAGTCTCCAAAGTACATTGAGCTTCTTATAGACAATGATAACATCAAACCGCTTATTATTCGTGAGGATCATAAAAAAGCCAAGCAGCTGGCGGATTTCTTTTTAAACAACAAACTCCCCAAAACAGCAAGGCTACTTATTGAGCCAAGATCGCAAGACAATTACAAACTAACCATCTTAACCAAATAGTATGAAGCATTTTGTATCACTACATCGGTCCCTGCTGTGTCAGCCCGAGTTAATCCTAACTCGATATGGACCAAAAGGATTGTTATGCATTAGAGGATGATGCTATAACCGAGCAGAAAAGAGAAGCGGTCAGACAAAAGCTTTCTCTTATTTGTGATAAGAATGAGAATATAGATGAAATTTTAAAATCACTTGAGGCGTATTGCCTCATCGTTGTAAACAGCCACTAACTATACGCTTTATGACCATACTTGATAAATTCAAATCATTTGCCCCAGCGAAAAACGAACTTGGACAAAACAACAATGCGATTATCTACACTAGGGTGTCTACTAAAGAGCAGGCCGATACCAATACCTCACTTGAAACACAAAAA
>Ga0209603_1003322_pt1 | contig 14014 bp, 12 predicted proteins | sample COGITO_mtgs_1206_FD_184812 | JGI IMG/M metagenome (GOLD analysis project Ga0209603, IMG submission 184812) | Pelagic marine microbial communities from North Sea - COGITO_mtgs_120607 (SPAdes) (version 2) | ecosystem: Environmental > Aquatic > Marine > Epipelagic ... | reverse complement strand
TACTCTAATTGAATTATTAATTGTGATTGCAATCATGGGAATAATTGGATCCATTGGAACTATAGGGTATCAAAGTTTTGTGTCTGGATCTTCTTTTGGTAGCAATAAGACAATTTTATTAAAATATTTAGAAAAAATTCGATTTAACGCCTTTGCTGATAGTATCCACTATAAAGTTACATTAAGTAACTCTTCAGGAGATTTATTATTAAAAGTTTACGAGCCAGACTCAGCTAATATTAAATGGAGAAACTTAGATTTAAATAGAAGATGTGAATGTCATAGCGGTACAAATACAGCTGATAGTACTTGTACTAATTCTTTTTCAAATTCTCCACTTTCGTCTCTAACATCCAAAAGTGTTTATGATGAGACACTTGAAGGACTTAGTGTAAAATCATGTACCTCAAATACCTGCACAAGTGAAACCACCGAAACTATTGAGCTTTGTTTCTTGTATGATGGCTCATCCCCAATAGATCAACATTTTAAAATTACCGGTTTATCAAACATGGCATCAATATTAACATTAAATAAAACTGGCTATGTTGAAGAAAACTAAAGGTTTCAGCTTGCTAGAAGCAGTGGTTGCATTATTTGTGCTTAGTATGATTACTTTAACTTTTTTAAATTCTACAAGTATATTTGTATCTTCTCAAAAAAAGTTTGTCGAAAAAAATAAATATGATCAAATTGCAGATCTCATTTTGCAGGATATGATGGAATATAGAAAAAAAGTTAGTAACCCTTATGGGTCAATTACAGCAGATGCTCAAACTTTTACTACAAATGACAAAACATTAAGTGTTTCAAATGTAAGCACAATGCCAAAAGTTGGTGATATTTTAATCATAGATAACTTATCAAAAAGGTTTACAGTTGAGAGTATTGCAGGGACTATCCCAGACAGTGTAACAATTACAACTGAAGAAAATTTACCAGTAACTACTATAACATCTTCAAATATAACTTTTATTGCATTTAAAAAAGATGATCTTAGTTGTTTTGATGGATTAGATTTAACCGGATCTGTTCCTTCATCATTGACTAATTGTCCATCACTTCCAAGTGAGGTTACAAATTTATTTAACCACTGGAAGTCAATTATAGATAATGAACTTGGATCAACTGTAACTACAAGAACTATTGATGTTGCAGATGATGGGCTTGTAACTGTCACTTTGGGCGATGGAACAGAAAATGTTAGTTTAGCAAAAAAAATTAATTTATGCATTTTTAATGATGCACCAACCTCAGTAGCATTTACTTTTCCAGGTTTGACCAATCCAATAACAACAGGAATAATTTCACATGATGAAAATCCAACTGCACACTATTACGCAGATGGTATAGCAAGAAAATTTGGAAGTTTAACTGCAGATAGTTCAGAAACTGATGACACCACATCATCAGATTGTGATAAAGTGCAATATTCTACATGTAGACAAGCGTATGCATGGGAAGACACAATATCTGTTTTTTTATATAGATATACTGGTCCTGATGTAAGAGTAAAACCAAGTGCTTGCGACTCTGATACTTCCTGGCAATGCCCAGGTGTAAGAATTAATCAAAATGATTTATCACTTTGGTTTATTTTTGACGAATTTAATTATGAAGATGACTCAGTAGATTCAACTTGGGTTGATCAAAATGTAAGCGGTTGGAATGAGGGAGGATATCTTAGGTATACCACTAGTAATTTGCCTGCTAATGCTAGAGTTTTAGTTTTTGATGATGCCTCTGAAAGTTGTATGAACAATATAACTAGCGGCTCATGTACAGGAAGATATAGATGGGGTGAAGCGCATGATGGATTAGTAATTCATTTAGGGACTGGTAATTTAAATGAATTATCAGATATAAACTTAACCTTAAGTGGCAATCCAAGTCCTATGGATATTGATAAATGGCGTGTTTTAAAAAATGAGCCTGATTGTCTTAAAGCTAGCGGAGTATCTGGTTCAGCTCACGGTGATGCCACAAATAGAGAGGATAAGGATGAATGCTGGCAATACGTAAGCGTCACTGAAGATTCACTTGCTAGTGCACTAGCTGAAGGAGCAACAACAATGGTTTTAAATGATAGTTCAAAATTTCCAAGCTCAGGAACTCTTCAAATCGGTTCCGAATTTGTTCATTTTACATCCAATGATCTAACAACTAATACAATCACACTTTCAATAAGAGGCAGCAGGCCATCTGGAATTCTAGCAGAAAATATTCCAGCAAATGGGATGGGGGGTGATTGGACAACACAAACTCTTACAGGAGATAATTTATTAACTGGTTTTCAGGGAGGGTATGTTGAGATAGGTGGTGAAATTTTTGAAATAGATTATGGAAACAATTTTTCTAACCTTGATAATAAAACAATAATTTTTAAAAGCAGGGGTCAAAGAGGATCTTCCATGTCTAGCCATGATGCTGGCGCATCAGTTAAAAATTATGATATGAGGGATCAGGGATGGCCAGTAGGAACTGCAGTTTATGAAGGACCTCCAAATAGTGTACCTATCGTTATGGCCAAAACTGGAAGTGGCGATAACCAAAATTATCCAAGAAAAAGATTAAAGAAAAAAGTAACTTTAAATTTATCATCATCATCAGTATGTCAATAAAATTTAAAAAATCTGACGGGGTATCCTTAGTAGAATTAATGTTAGGCTTATTTATTGCTTCGTTAATATCAATTTCTGTGTACTCTTTGTATGGTTCTGGATTAAGAAGTTTTTATCAAGTTAGCGATACTAGTGAACTCCAAGATGAGGCAATTATAATTTTTTCAATGATCGAAAAAGATATTGCAAGAGGAGGCTTTGTTCATCCAATTAGGGGGGATATAACGAATGAAGATAATTGTATAAGTGTTATTGATGAAGATGACGCTGTAAATATAGTTTCAGGTTCAGAAATTAGTGCTTGTTATGATAAACCTAATTATGATGGAACCACTGCTTATAGATACAAAATAACATTTAAAAAAGGTAATGGGTCAGCAGGCCTTGAAAACGTTAATACTCTTTATAAAAAAATTGAAAGAACTAACGATTGTACAGGTACAGATACGGTTGATACTAGTTCTGAACCTAATTTTACATCGACTACTCATACCTGGCAACCAATTTCCAAAAACATTAATACAATTAATTTCACCAAGGCAGTTATCAACACCAATACAAAAGAAGATATAGTCAATGTGGATATTAATTTTAGTTCAATAAATAATGATGAATATAATTTTGATTTTACCAAAAGAATTTTTTTAAGAAATAGGAGTGTCACTTCTAATGCAGGAAGATGTGACAATCGATGTCCTAATTCAAAAAAAATTTTTTCTGATTATGCAATGTCAGATAATACTACTTTTTGGAATCCTGCAGACCAAATAATACCAAGTGCAAGAATTATTATTGAAGATGGTTATGACTCCACTGAAGATGAATTAAAGTGGGACACAGATTTAGCAACCGCTTATTCTTTAACAGCAAATTTTAACTCTGGGACAGGCGTCTTATCAATTACAGGAAATGCTGATGGAGATGAGTATGAAAATTTTATTCAAAATGTAACATATGTTAACTCTGAAACAGACCCAGATAATAGAAATGATACTAATGATCCTGACAGAAGATTGATTTTAGCACTTGGATCAAATGTTTGTTCACCTGTGCCAAGAGAAGTAGGTGTTAACACTCATTTTTATTGTTATCAAACAAGAACTTCAGGAGGAAGTAGTTCATGGTCTCCTGATAGTATGACGTCAAATAATTGGTATTGGTGGGGAGAAGCTGAGGCAGAAGCAGAAGGTTCTAGATACTTTAATCTTAGAGGGTATTTGGCAACTATTACAAACTCAGAGGAAAATGAATATATAAAAGATAGAATAAGAAGACCTAACAATGATATTCCTGCCGGTTGGATCGGAGGATCAGATATTCAAACTGAAGGGACGTGGAGATGGATGGGAGGTCCAGAGAATGGACAAACATTTTTTTCAGATGATGGTAATTGTAATAATGACTCTTGGGTAATACCTTGGGCTGGAGATTGTGCTAGTAGTGAACCAAATAATGGTACAGGTGCTCAATGGTGGAGTTCTGAAGCATCAAGAGGTACTAATGCAGGTTACAGCTGTGCTATGGGCACAGGACAATGTTGTGGAAGAGCCAACGGCATGACTGATGACACCGTATGTGATGGTGAACATTATGCTCAATACAAATCAGATGGTGATTGGAATGATTTATTTTTACCAGGTTATAATACGGGAGTTTATGTAACAGATGGATATGTTTTGGAGTTTAGTACTAATTTTGTAAGCACTAATACATGTGGTAACGGGAATGCTGATCAACGAGCTGCCTGTGCAAATTATTTACTAAGTAAAGAGATTGTTGTAAAAGATTTTACCTATCAAGATGAGGACATGCTAGATTTATGCGATATCAATCCTTAGTTTGTACTAATAGCAAAGGTTTTGTTTTACCTTTTGTTTTAGTTGTTTTATTAGCCTTAACATCTTTTAGTGTTGCAATGCTTGAGGTTATTAAGAGTGGTGCACTTAAAACTGTTAAAAGTCATCAGGTTAATACTGTTTCACAAGCTGCAGAGTTTGGTTTAGAAGCTGGAAGATTATGGTTGGTAGACCAGATGTCTAAAAGTGGCACATCACCCATTGTGATCACTAATAACAAAAAAGTAGATATAGCAGGTGATTGTTTGGGTCTTCACGGATACACAGATACTACTCAAAAAATTTGGTATGGATTTAGAAAACAAAATCAAGATCTCACTTCAATTACAGATACAGATTATGGAAGATACAGTTATGAGTTTTATATACAAAGAGTTGGACACCAATCTACTTTAGATGGATATAATTATATACCTCAAACAACACAAGGATCTGATTCTTTGACTGTTAATACTACCAATGATCGAAGAATTTTTTATAGAGTTTTAAGTTGTGGATATGGCCCAAATGATGAAAAAATTATACCTCTTCAACTTTTTCTGTCTACAGGTGGCGATGGTTCGACAGGTAATATTGCAAGATCAGTAAATATTGAAGGTTATTATAAGCCCTAGTTATAACCAAAGAGCATTTTTCAACATATCAATTTCTAAATTAACACTATGTTTATTATCTTCTCGGTATATAAAATAAATACTTCTTGATAAAGAGGGTGTCGTAAGTTCTCTAAATAATATTTTATAGTCAATAGCAACTGACTCAGGAATAATTGCAATACCTAAACCTGCTTTAATACAATGTGCAGCTGTGGTTTCACTAGAGGTATAAATCACATCTTTATGTTTTCCATTTTTTATTCTCTCTTCTAAACCTTTATTAATTATCTTATAATCAACTGGACCTTTGTGAGTTGATCTATAATTATAATAAAAAAATTCACAAGATTTTCTAAATATATAATTGGGTTGTGATCTAACTTTTTCCAATGAAACATTCTTCATTTTTTGAAATTCATGACCTTTATAAAAGCCTACACAAAAAGGATCATCATACAAATTTATTTTTGTTAATTCTTTTTTAAATTCTGGAACACAAGAAACCGCATAATCTAACTTTTTTTCATAAATCATATTGTTTAATTTATTACTTTCCTCTTCTATAATTCTAATTCTTTTGTTTGGATTGTTTTTTTTTAAAAGCCAAAATAAATTTTCTTTGTGAGAAGAGGATAGGCTTTGTGGTAATCCAAATTTAACATATTCAAGAACAGTTTTTTTTTCTTGAATTTCGTGCTCTACTAAATTTGTAAAAACTTTTTCATTATATTTTATTATTGCTTTTGCATTCAAATATAATAACTCTCCTTCTTTTGTTAATTCTACTCCTTTTTTTGATCTCAAAAATAATTGTTTTTTTAAATTAGCCTCTAATATTTGAATTGATCTGGAAAGTGATGGCTGACTAATATTCAATTCTTTACTAGCTGCAACAAAGCTGCCAAGTTCAGCAACTGATACAAAATATCTCAAGAATTTAGGTTTTAAAAAGTCTTGTTTCATAGGCACTTTTATATATAGAGTTATTCTATATTATTTGCTCTAATATATACTAATTATATTATATAAGAAGCCCATTTTGAGTATGCTCAATTTAGGTATGACAAATACAATAAATTACAAAATAATTGAAGATTTTGTGGCTACAATCTATTCAACCGATATAACTCATTTTGGACACAAATCTTACTATCCACAAATATTAAAAATAATCAGTAGCGTAAATCTTAGATGCTTTTTAGGAGAAGAAATCACTTGCGATAATGATACATTTTGCTCTAGTGCACTTGGATCAAATATTAATGCGATTGCCAGAGGATTAGATCTACCAAGAGAAACAACAAGAAGAAAAGTTGAAGAATTAATTAAACTTGGATGGGTTTTTAGATGCAATAATGAACTCTACGTCACATCTAAATGGAGGAAATTAAACGTTTTAAATGTAGCTTCTCTGTTAGAAAAAGTTAAAAAAGTTTCAAAAGCACTAGAAAAAACAGCGACAAATAACATCTCATAGACCCCCATTTTAGGTAGCCTGAAGAAAAAAATTAATTATTAAGTTGTAATATGTGTAATGCAACAACAACGATTAAATAATGATCTTCAGGATCAATTCGTAGATATTTTGGAATTGTATGCAAATTACTTCATTAAGTTGTCAGCAAAAAATCATAATCCCAAAAATATTACATTCGCAGTCTTTAGAGCTAATGTGAAGAATTTAAAACAATTTAAAATTAGAGAACTAAAAAAATTAGATGATACAGTGATCAAAAAAAAACTAAGTCCAACTTCTATTAACTATATTTCTAGATCTCTAGATGTACCAAGGGAAACTATAAGAAGAAACATTCTATTACTTGTTGAAAATAATAATTTAATCAGAAATGACAAAGGACTTTTTGTATCAGAGAATTGGATAAAAAAAAATTTAGACAAAATTATATCTGAAGTAGTTGATTTTATAGGCAAGAGTCAGGATCTAACAGATATAATAGAAAATAAAAATTAAATTAAATGAGTCTGGATGAGAAAATAATTAATTATTCATCTAACTATGATTTATCAGATTTTCATATAAGATCTAATCAACCATTGGCTCTAAGAGAAAGTGGTTCAATTTTAGTTTTTGAAGATGATGTAATTAGCAGAGAAGATATAGAAAATTTTTGGAAAAGCAGTTTAAATAAATCTCAATTACAAGAAATAGTTAATAAAAGAGATCTTGATTTTGCAGTTGTTGTTGGTGAATATCGTTATAGAGTTAATGGGTACTATACTACCAATGGCCCCTCGATGGTTTTAAGAAAGATTGTTAGTGAAATTCCTCAAATGAGTAAATTAGGACTTCCTGATGCGGTAATGGATGCAATCAAACACAAAAATGGATTAGTTTTGGTTACGGGTCAGACAGGATCTGGAAAATCAACCTCACTAGCTGCAATGATTGATCAAATAAATTCTAATAGATCAGAAAATATAATAACTATAGAAGATCCAATTGAATTTGTACATCCATCAAAAAAAAGCATTATATCTCAAAGAGAGGTAGGAAAAGATACGGGCAGTTTTGCAAGAGCTTTAAAATCTGCATTAAGACAAGATCCAGATGTAATCTTAGTTGGAGAAATGAGAGATCTTGAAACAATATCTTTAGCATTAACAGCTGCTGAAACCGGACATTTAGTTTTTGGAACACTTCACGCGAGCAATGTCTCCTCAACAGTTACAAGAATTTTAGATGTTTTCCCTCCCTCTCAAAAAACCTTGGCCCAGTCCATGTTAGCTGGGTCAATCAGAATGGTTTTATCTCAACAACTATTAAAAAAAAAGGGTGGAGGAAGAATTGGTTGTTTTGAGGTAATGACAGGCACTACTGCTATTAGAAATTTAATTCGTGAAGGAAAAATGGCTCAAATAACTTCAACTCTTCAAACTTCAGCAAAAGATGGAATGATTACTATGGAGAAATATTTAGAAGGTCTCAAGCAAAAAGCATTAGTAGAGTAGTGTTTACAAAATTAATATCTTTATTGGGTCTTTTGATAGCTGCCATTGTTTATTGGTCGCTTAGTAGTGTTTGTAACTATAATTCTAAATTAGAAACAAAAAAGGAGATTATAAATAAAATTGATGATGAAGAATTGGGTGACTTAGGAAAAGCAGAAATTTCTTATGCAAATAGTATTGATTGTGAAAAAGCAGATTTAAATTATGATTTAGATAGATTACTAAAGAATACAAAGGTTATATCTTCAGCTCTGTTAAAAATTATTGAAGAAGATGAAGAAAATCAAAAAAAAGATTTATCGAATCAAGAATAACTTAATTTTTTTAATCACTGAAGTCCCATTATAGTTATATCATCTCTTAAATTATCTCTATTGTTAAGCTTATTTACAATGGAGTCTATTATTTCTTTAATTGTTAATGAACTATTTTTTAAAATATCTTTTTCTACGCCCTTTACAGTAAATTCTTGCTCACCATCGATGTATCCTTCAGTAACACCATCAGTGTAAATAAACATTTTTTTATTCTTCAGATTGATTTTACTTGTTTTAATAACCGAGGAATCTTTAATATGTAAAAGTCCAAGAGGAGGACGATCTGCTTTAATATAAGAAAATAAATTATCGTCATTATTGAAACACATAATGCTTTCGTGCCCAAAATTTACAAATTCCACCTCTTTTGTTAATAAATTAAATTTTCCAATTACAGCTGTGATAAACATACCTTTGTAAGAGGATTCTTTTACTTGATTATTAATGTTTTGAGCCAGTTCATTTATTGAAAATTTTAATTTAGAAAGGGATTTAAAAACAGAGGAAGCGTTTGCCATTAACATTCCAGCTTTAATTCCCTTGCCAGAGACATCCGCTAAAGTGAAATAAATTTCCTCATCAGAAACCTTAATATAATCATAATAGTCTCCCGAAACATCCTTGGCAGGAATATTTATTGCATAGACATAATTTTGAGTATCTTTATTAGATGGAAATAATTTTTTTTGAACCTCTCCTGCTATTTCTCTTTCTTTCTTTAATACTAATTGTTTTTTTTCATTCTCTAAAGAAGATTTATTTTCTTCTACAAATCTTCGATACAATAAAACGACAAAAAGTATAGTTTGTAAAATAATGACATTATAGATCTCAATAAAATAATTTTGTTTATAAAAAATTATACTTATTAAAAATAAAGATCCTAATCCTAAAATAAAATAAAGTATTGAATAAGTTGGTTTTAAATAGTTTGTAATTAAAAAAATAAATAATAAACCAAAAATTAAAACTATATTTTCAATTATTTTTGTTATTAGATTAATTTTAATAAAATCATTAGCTAAGACATTTTCAATAATATTTGCATGTACCTGGACCCCCGGTATAATTAAGCCTGTTGATGTTTTAACTAAATCAAATATTCCTTGTGCAGACGATCCAATTAATACAATTTTACCTTCTAATAAAGCGTTATCAAAATTATTATTGTATATCTCAGATGCAGAAATGTAGTTACTGCTGTTTAATTCTTTATATTTAACATGCATCAATGCATTCTCATCCGTTTTAAAGTTTACTGTTCTTGTTTTGATATTTTGAATACCACTTACGTCAGTTTCAATTACATAACTTTTTTGATCATTAAAAAGTCTTATGGCTTCCATAGATAAGGAGGGCACTAATTGATTGTTGATATTTAACAACATCGGTACTGATCTTAAAATACCATCTTCACTATCTATGATAGAAATTGACCCCAGCCCTTTTGCCGCTTCATTAAACTTATCAAGTGAAATGATGTGTCCTTCATATTTGTAGATATGGCTTAGAGGGTCTTCTCCCCTGTTAACAATGTTTGCTTTAATTATAAGTTTATTATCAATGGAGTTTTTACGAGCACCTACAACAGGAAGAACAACATTGCTTTCCTTGATAGCATCAAGAAATAACTGATCGCTATCTATAATTTTATTTTTTGAATACTCTATTCCAAACTCCTTTAATATCATCTGTGGATTTTGGTTATCTTCTTCGCTAAAAAAAATATCAAAAGCAATTACTTTAACTTTTGCATATTTAAGGTTATTAATTATTTTAGAGTAAACATCCCTTCTCCAAGGAAACTGACCAATTTGTTCTATACTTTTTTCATCAATATCAACAATGACTACATTGTTGTTTGAGAAGGGTTCAATAAATATTTTTTGATAAAAGTCATAGTTAAGAAAGGCTATTCTTTTTTTTAAATCAGTTTCAATATTATTTAAAATAAGAAGTATAAAAATGATGGCCGTACTAATTATTTTTTTATTCACTAAATATTAACTTTTTCTTTTTCAGGTGCAAAAAAAATCATTTCACCTTTGGGTAGTTCCCATCTAGGTTTTCTATTAAGACTTTTTTCAATATTGGCAATATTATCATCATAATGGTTTAGTGGATAATCATAAGGAGAGCTTTGTATCTTATTATCTTTATCAATGATTACTGGTGAATGATATTTGCTAATTAAAGTTTTTAATTTCTTCATATTTAAATCATACACAGCAGTCTCGCCATAACAATTACAAACATAAGTTCTATTATAACTCTCTTCATGCTCTATATAGGTAACAGTGCCTCTTATGCCAATATTACCACGTGGAGTTTTAATTCTTAATTCATTTTCTTGTTTTCCAAAAATCCCGTGCACACTTCCTTTAATAAGTTCTACAATTTTGTTTTCAAAAAATCTAATTGTTGTATTAGGTCTAATTAAAAATCCATTAGAGTTATTTTTAACAATTGCTAAATCACTTTTTGTAATGATTTCTGTTTCTTTATCTAAATTAATGTGACTATCTTTACTAATTTTTTTCCCATTTACAGTAACGTTACCTAACAATAGCTTGTTAACTTTTTCATTTGAAAATAGAGATGTTGGTATTAACAATGAGCCTAAAAGTAATATTGCATGCTTGCAAAAAACTCTTTTTGGGTAATCTTTAATCATAAAAATATTCCAATATTAGTTAGAGATTAATTCTAATTGTCCCTCTAAAAAAAACAATCTTTATTCTATTTTTAACCCATAATGGGTGCCATTAAAATTAATCTTTTTTAGGTGTTATGCCCGTTCTTGAGAAGCTTAGGTTTATGTTTCTAATTTCGTTTTGGCATTATACCAGTTCTTTGACCATCAATTACATTTTCACTTTCAGTTGCTTTATCATTATATTCAAGGACATTTAAAGCAATGGTTGCAACAGATCCGGTGGATGGATTACTTGATCCGTTCATTTGTACATTAAAGAAACCTGTTTCAGAGTCGGCATAATAATCACCAGCCGTAGCAGTAAAATTTATTGGATCAAAACCTGCAGCACCTGATTTTGTTGTTTGAGCTGTTGTTCCATTTGAATTATCAATACTGAAATAATCTCGATTAGATAACTGAGTTGAGGCTGAACCACTTGAGTAGTCAGTTGTAAATGAATAGCTAAAGTCTACCGCATCATTACCATCTAGAGTTAAATTTCCTGAATAAGTATTTGCTATTGTTTGAGCTGCAAAGTTTACAGTTGTTACTCCACTAAATGTACCAGAGCCTGTCCCTTTAGTAGCTGCCATATTAATATTATTACCTGTATAAGTATACGTTCCAGAAGTTATTCCTTGAAAGTCTCCATAAGTAGTCACACCTAAATTAGTTCCACCATATTTTAAAACATAAGCTAAACCATCACCTCCTTCAGCATTAGCCAATGCGATTTGATTTTCAGGAGTTTCGTTTTCAAATTCCTCTGTTGAATCTTCTCCCAACAATTGTTCAACTGAAGTTCCAAGTAGAGTTGCTATTTGATCAAAGGTTAAACCTCCATCACTTAAATTTAAAGCATCCGTTAAAATCTCACCAACGATTTCATTACCTGTTACTTGATCATCATCAAACAAACCTTCTTTAATCGCCTCTTGTACACTTTGTTGTTCAAGACCTTCTGTTCTTGCTGCTAAAAAGTTTTGAAATTCTTGTAGTTGTTCATTTGAGATGGTAACTGGTGGAGCTGGAATTTGATTAACACCAAACTCTGTAAATGCAAATGGACTATCTAACACTACACTTCCAAGGTCATTAAATACTTCAACAGCACCTGGTCTTAAACCCAAAGTATTATTTTCACCAGGGCCAATTAATAAAACTTTACTATCCCCTTCATCATCAACAATTGTTTGAAATTCAGTTCCTCTTGTTCCAATAGTTCCAGCAGGTGTTTTAACCACTAAATCTTCAGGATTACCTTGGCTTATTTTACCACTTAAAACTTTAACACTACCAGAAGTAATGTTTGTTAGAATTTTTCCATTTTCAGTGTTAGGGTCATATACAAATTCATCGATAGTAATAGATGATTTTTGCCCAAGCGTTAAAACTGTTTCATCTAATAACAATACTTGTGATTTTGATTGATCTTCAACAATAATCTCATCTCCAAAATATACAGGATCCCCTGCTTTTAAAATTTGATCATTTTGATTTTTAACAGTTCCAACCACTAAACCAATATTTCCAATGATTATTTCATTGGCATTAGCTAACATGCTAAAACTAGTTATTAATATAATTAAACTAATTAATTTTTTCAAAATACAATCCTTTTGGTTAAACCGAATTTATACAATTCTTTTTTATAATCAAAGTTAATAATATTCGATTCTGACTTAATATCTGAATAAGAGAGATTATAAAAAATATTTTTAAACATTTGATACTTTTCATCTTTAATTAAATTATCAAAATTTCCAAAAACTGAGAAAGAATCTGTGATTACTTCATCATCTCTTATAGTGTCACTTTTAATAAATGTATCGGCTTTATCATATTCGTTGTTATTGATAGTTCGAGACAGACTATAATTAACTGACCTAAAATTATTTGTATAAGTGATATTTTGAGATTGGTTATAATACCCATAACTGTCTAACCTTGCTTGATACTCGTTTTGACCAATATTAAATTTTACATGGTGCCCTGGTCCAAAATAATATTCGTATCCAAGTTTTCCACCATAGCTTTGGTTATTTTTATTATCAGCAGAAGTAAAAACACTATCCGTTCTATAATCTGTTAAGCCAAAATTTCCTGATAGTAAAATATTTTGATTAGGTTTTATATTTAATCGATTTTGTAGAGTTAACGAGTGTGATTGGTAATCAGCTTCATGTAAATTATCCGTATTATTAAATGAGTAAAATAAAGAGGAATAATTTTTATTAGTTACTTTATTGTAATTTACAAAGAGAGAATGAATATCATTTTCCTTTGTTTTATCTCTATTTTGTCTTGTAAAATTTTTTCCAACATTAAAATTAATATTAGAAGTATTCGATAAATTTTTAAAAGCACCATATTTTGTAACAATACTTTCATAATTATCATCGATTATAGTATTGGATGCATAACTACTGATGCTATCAGATATATAAAGAGTGTTAGAGTTACTAATTGTATTTACATTATTGTCAGCTGTATAATTAAATCCAATATCAATATATTTTGTCCACTGATCATCTACATCTTGTCTTTGATTGTCTTCTAAAGATTTTGCTATTTGATTAATTTTATCTCTTAAGTCATTGGTTAATTTTGTATTATTTTTAATATCATTTAAAATTTCTTTCGTTCTTTCTTTTGAGTCTATTTTTAAAGAAATGGATAAAAGATATAATTTTAAATCAATATTTTCAGAATAAATAGTAGACAACCTCTCAAGGGTTGCAATAACAGATTTATAGTTTCCAATTTGCTCTTGCTCTTTTGCAAACTTTAAATTTAATTCTAAATTTTCAGGATCTTGCAAGATCTCCTGATAAGAAATATCTGCAAACACATTTCCTAAATAAAAGGAAAGAATGAAAATTAATGATAAAAGTCTTTTCACGATCATTTAATTATCATTGATCATATTAAAAACAATTTAATACTTTTAGGATAA
>Ga0209603_1003320_pt1 | contig 14018 bp, 4 predicted proteins | sample COGITO_mtgs_1206_FD_184812 | JGI IMG/M metagenome (GOLD analysis project Ga0209603, IMG submission 184812) | Pelagic marine microbial communities from North Sea - COGITO_mtgs_120607 (SPAdes) (version 2) | ecosystem: Environmental > Aquatic > Marine > Epipelagic ... | reverse complement strand
TTCCCATGCCAAGACTACTCCGTTGCGAAAACATTGAACAAGGCTGATGGAATTGTTGGAAAAAAGGGTGTCTTGTGGTGGGACATTCATCGTATTGTGTCAGAGCGAAAACCAAATCTGGTTCTTTTAGAAAACGTCGATAGGTTGCTCAAATCTCCGACATCTCAACGCGGTCGAGATTTTGCAGTAATGCTCGCTGCACTGAACGAAATTGGGTATGACGTGGAATGGAGGGTCATAACTGCATCCGAATATGGAATGCCACAACGGAGGACAAGGGTCTTCATTTTAGCAATGAAAAAAGGATCTGGACACAGTAAAGCAATGAGGAAATGTGATGACCCAGAGGCATGGGTCTCAACACAAAGCGTTTTTGCAAGAGCTTTTCCGGTCGAAAATGAAGGTGGTCAACAAACCCTCTTTCCAAAGCCGGATATGACCACGCCGATTCTTCAGAAAGACGATTATGAACTGCACGATGTTTCCGAGGAATTCAACAAAGAAGGAAAGGCGACGGCTTTCCAAAACTCGGGAGTCATGTATGATGGCAAATTTTACTCAAAAAAGGTCAAACCAATGTATTCAGGAGAACACTTGATGCTTGGAGATATTCTCCTGACACCAGGGAAAATTCCGAATGAATTTTTACTCACTGCTCATGATTTGTTGAGAGAGAAGGGCTGGATTTATCAAAAGGGTGGTAAAAAGGAACCACGCAAAGGCACAAACGGATTCACATACCTCTACTCTGAGGGGCCCGTCACTTTCCCTGATGCGTTAGATCGCCCGAGCCGGACAATAATCACAGGTGAAGGCGGAGCAGGAGCTAGTCGCTTCAAGCATGTTGTTGAAACGAAGATGACAAAATCACAAAGAGATTGGTTGGCGGAACAAAACCAAGAAGATGTATCACGATGCAGAGAAAAACTCGGCCTAAAGGCATCTACTTGGGTTAGAAGGTTGCATCCCATTGAACTTGAACGCCTGAACATGATGCCAGATAATCACACCAAAGGCCTCTCCGATTCGAAAAGGGCTTTCATGATGGGCAATGCTCTTGTCGTAGGCATTGTGGAGAAAATCGCAATTCAAATTGCTGAACAATGAGTTCATCAACCTAATCCGATTTCTCTTTTGATGATCGGGTGTTCTGTAAGCATTTTTTGGAATGTTTTGGAATCTTTAAGATAAGTTTCCCAAAATTGTTTGTCATGCCTGTAGGTGCGCATGTCGAAGAAATCCACCGCTTCAATCTCAACTAAGAGCAAAGGCATCGTAAACACTGCTCGATAGCAATCCATTGATTCTTGAGTGAGTTCAGAACTCATAATACCATCAGTGATGCGCTTGAGTTCTTTCCCAACAACGAATAGAATCACGTAATCAATGAATCTTTGATTATACAATGTCTGAAGTGCCAAAAGAACCTTTTCAGTGCCATTTGAATGGATAAAAATTGGTAAAATGATGAATTTTTTACCGCTTACATCATTTCCGAATTGTGCACCAGATAGGGTGCTTCTCAGGCGCTTAGGCCATTCTGAAACATCATCAAGTCGTTTGATTTCTGGCCAAATTTTTCCGGATTGTTCCAAAATTATACGTTTCAAAAAAGACTGAATGACAATTTTGGGATCTCTTTTCCATCTGTTATGAGTTGGTATTCTTAACGACTCAAAATGCTTCAAGGAGGATAATACTGTGCTCTCGAACTCAATTGATTGAGGGTTTGGGTGGACTAAGAACTTCATGAATCATACTCCCCTAGTTATAATGAGATGATATCTATGCTCGATAGAATCAAGTGCTTGTGTGAGTCGTACTGTGTCTCCTTGCTGTAAAAATACCGAGCGCGAAATCCCGCGTAATTCGGTAACGAGTAACCCCAATTCATCGCCTGTATGCGAAGGAAATTGTTCTTCTGACAATCCGAGAAGGATTCCATTTATCGACGGGAGAATCTCGCCAATGTCTGGATGACCCAGTGTTGGACTAATTGCATCTTCGAGCCCTGTATATGCGTCCAGATCCATTTTCCCATTCAGAGAAGAAAGAACATAACTCCCAATCCGTTGGAGAATTTGAATGAATTTGGCACAAAGGTATTGATGAACATGGGGAGAATCTTGTGAGATTGGACCATTTCGCATTTCGGTTGGTGTGTATGGGTTTTCAGTACATGTTTCCTCGGCATCAGGTGAAGCAATGGGGTCCTGTCCCTCAAGGTCCGAGTCTACACCCTCTGAGGCGGGCAGCGACTCAATCTCCTCGAGAAACCAATCAAACTCAGGAAGGGACCAATCTGCAATAGAATAACCATCTACAGGTTGATAATCTCTAGCACCCACTAGGACATTATTGATGCCGAGAAGAGCGCCATCATAATCTGGAGTGCCGTGATAAAACAGGTTTGTCGCCTCTTGGTTTCTTCCATGTACGCCATTAAAGGACAAATTCAATGAGCCTGAGAGAATACAAAACGGTGTTGAAATGTACTTCATGTGAATGTTATCGCTAATAAGGCAAGTCACACCACGAGTTGTCAATTTTTTCATGAACTCAATCTCATGCTCAAGCTTATCGTCAACCTTTTTCCTTAACCATTTGCCAGTTGTGGAGAGCGTCACAACTGTGACTTCAAAGCCTCTGTGAACGAGAGCACCCAAGACATCACTCAATGATTCTACGCTACCTTCCCAATCATTCATTGCTGAATCAATAGCGTTCGTGCTCCAACCTGATTTTGAAGAGGTCAGATCGCTAATCCATGGCGAAATCAGAGTGATTTTCCTGTCCTGTGGTTCAATGCTGTCTGCGCGTAAAGCAGATTCAAAAATCGCATGCCACACAAGCCGCGATTGTCCGCTATGATAAACTGGCATCAGATCACGTCCATAATACGGGTGTTTAACTCCAAAACATCAGGCATTTCTTGCCCCCGTTGGAAAGCATACCCAATTGGAGGTGATGGATAGTGCACAGCATTGTGCATGACAGTCATGCCTGTTTGAGGGTGAACAATATGCCACACAAGTCCGCTAGGTACCGGATGTCCTGAGCCTTCCTCAATGAAGGCTCTGTCACTATGACTGCGAAGATATCCTTCTCGCTCATGCCACGCACCCAAAGCCACATCGATCACGCTGCGGTTCGTTGTATACTTTGAGAGATGGGTTGGGAAGGCATTCAATGAATCGTCGCCTTTGCATGACGGGCATGATTGAGCACAAACGTCAAGAGCAAGTTCGAGGTCAAGCATCTTCGTTCGTTGTTCTTGATTCATCGCCTCACCGTGCTGTGCTCCCGTTTCAGCGAAACGACGGCGGAAGTGGAGTCCTGCCTCGCTTGAACTTTGGATATTCAATTCGTCCCATGTCTCCCGGTATCTGTACTGTAATTCTTCAATCTCCTTCTGATCGCTTTGCTTCGTACCACTTGGGATTTCGTCTTGTATTGCTGCTGAATGGATGTAATGTTCCTCACACACTGCAGCACGCCGCTCAATCACATCAACGAGAGATTGCGACGGTAAATTCGTTTCACCAAGATGCTGGGCAATGTCTTGAATTGAAATCGGCATTGCAAAATAGGTGTTTGCTAAATCACAAGCACCGTTCCCTTCTGCTTCATTATCGAACACCAATATTTCGAGTTCATTGGATTCGGCGTTCCAGTCGAAGGTATAAGCGATGCTTGTCGTTTGAACGCCTGCGAATTCTGCGATAGATTCTGCTACCATTAAGCCAAGCGTATTTCCACAGGTCGAAGTGTACCAATTGTGAGCAATTTGTTCCCAATTTCGAAGGATGTACGTCGATGATTGTCCAATAAGTCCCATCAATTCTTGTAAGTCTTCCAAATAACCTTCAAGCAAATCATCCGCCACTTTGTCTTGTTCAAAGCGAAGCTGAAGCCGTTGTTGATCCACTGCATGGCCGTTATTGAGCCACAAATCTAAGAATTCTTCTGTCGTTCGAGGGAAGGCGTTTTCTGGAACATTCTCTGTCCCAACTGACCAGACCTCGTCGACGAGAGCGTCTATGTAAGCTTCAACAAGGAACGAATTTACCCCTTGATTTTTGAATTCCGGTTGTGACAACATCCAGAAACTGATAATCTGGAGCGTTGTTCCATCGAACGGATTTGTTCTTGAGATGAAACCAGAAGCCCCCTTGTTTACAAATTCCTCATTGAGAAGGAAGCGGAAACCGCTTGTGGAAAAGTTATCCACAAACGCGATATCATGTCCGTTTTTGAAAGGTTGGAGAATGACATTGTTGCTTCGAGAGACGCCAAATGCAATTCGTTTGACGTTCATTCTTTTGTGGAAGTTGACATGGCTGAAGATGGTATTCATCAATGGATGATTGAGAACGCTTACCGATCTAACACCGTGCTCTCCTGCCTCTGTGTATGGTATCTGATATGTTTGAGACGGGATTCCCTCATCATCAGGTTGAGCAAATGTCCAAGAAATCGAATAACTTGTTGGCCGTTTCTTGCGGGATGGGAACTGGTTCCCACTTTCGACATCCATAGTCGAAACAAGTTGTTTGTTGTATGGGGCATCTGGACGGAATTCCACTGTGTTTGGTTTTCCTTCAACTCCTTTATCGGTCTGAACAAAAATTCGCGTTAACTGTTTCAATTGCATTCCTGTGAAAGGAGTAATGTCAAGCAACGAAGGCGTTTGAGCAACTTCCTGATTCGAAATGGTTCCATAATTGTCAAATTCTGGAGGTCTACCATTTTCAATCTGGGAATCCATTTGCATTCGAAATCTCCCAGTTCCGGGAAAATCAAAATGTTCTATTGCTTGGCGTCCGGAGCAAACATAGAACCGTTGTGCCTTGAATAAACGGTGGGTCCACATACCGGGGAGTGTATACTGTAGAGCATCTGCAGCAGTAATCAACTCCGTCTTACTGTAATTGCCTGCTTCATGCCGAACTTCTACAGCGGCTTCGTGGGGGTTGAGGAACAGTGTCTCTTGCGAGATGAATGGAGCGCTCCGCTTCATTGAAGATAAGGCGCGTAGAAGGGTACTAAGATAAGTCGTCACGTAATGTGAATCTTCCAAATTGCATAATTGAGTGACTTCTTCTGCAAAGGGATCTTGATCTGGGGCAGTTTGGAATTGTTCGCTAAATGCTTGCAGAATGGGATATCCGGCAGCGAATTCTACAAACTTGTCAACCATTTTGCATTCAATGATTCCATTCAGTTCTTCCAAAGCATTCGGTGTCAGCATTGTCGCCAAAAGAGGAACTGCGCCCTGAAGTTGCTGCCATGCCTCAAGATTGGGATCAAAATTTGGAATATGCTGTCCGGAATTTGAAGCCGCTACATACCTTAAAGCGCTGATGTGTTCACTTTCAGCGCTTTGACGAATTGGGGTAAGCAACTTGTCAAAATGAGTCCACACTGCCTCTATCGCCCTGTGCACTTGAGCCGCTGGTAAACCATCTCGAAGCGAATCACGAACATAGACATAGCAAGCATGTACGCTTTGTTCAGTGTTCTCATTATAGATGGCATCCATACAGAGTCTGAGGTTCTCATCCAATTCGAGTGAAGAAGGATGGTGAATTCCCCGAGCCCCAATGTATTCAATCAGGGGCAAGTCTGAATGAGTCGTGATGTAATCGATCACTGCATCATAGGCTTCTGAAGAAAGCACCGTACGATTTGCAGAGGCAATTGGAATCGGATCCGAAATTTTTGCATCAACTAATCTTCGCATCGAACGATAATGATGGAAGTCTTGACCGCTTGCTGACAACAGAGTCACGGCCAATGCATCTGTACCACGTTCACGTCCAGACCTACCAACTTTTTGTCGATAAGAAGAGATGTTTCGAATTGCTTTGTGGGTGATGACCTCTGTCACAGAATTCATGTCAACACCAACCTCCAATGTTGGTGTTGCAATCGCCACATCGTGTTTAATTTGATGATTATAGTTCACCGCAGCTCCTGCTAGGTTGTTAGGAGGGGGTGGATAGGCACCCTGCGTTGCCCTTTCCCTGAAGGAATGGTCTGCTCCACCCAGTTGATCGTTGTTTCCATCTTGGGTTTTCGAAGTATGCCGTTTTACTCGAACGCTCTCTTTGAAACTGAAAGCATTTTGATCTCCGGGTCGCACCTCTAATTCGCCCGTGCGTGGAACAAACCACCAGCAGGTGCCAGATTCGAGATGGGGACAGGTGTCGAGACCTTTAATTACAAATTCTCCATCATCCGTGATATTAAACGTATCAGATGTTTTAAACCTAAGATCAAAGCGTTCCTCGACCTCTTGAGGTAGCCTGTCTGTCCTAATCAACTCAATTTGATTCATTGAAACAGTGATTGGAGTTTCATGATACGTGCCGCTTCTGCACGAGGTGCAAACCTCTTGACCTCCTTCGTGACAATTCAAAGGTGAATCATGCCATTGATTGTATGGTCGTCGCATGGACGTTTCATGATTCGGCATTCTTGCAGCCGACGAAGTCACTTCGTTGTCCAGCATGTATGAGTACCAATTGCCAACAATTTCGTGGCTGTCAGCAAAACCGATCGTTTTCTGCAAATCCTTGTACAGGGCTGGGCGTTCCATCGAAGCCACGCGACGATGGTGGACCACAGCGGAAGTAATGTCGACAAGTGAACCAATTGAAGAAGCATGCTGTCTGTCTTTAGCCATGATATGGTGTAAGATACCCATCGGCTCCATTTGCAAAGAGGAACTTGCATCAACGTGCCTGACCTTTCGCTCGTCATCTTCCCGGTCATCCCATAACTTCGAAACATGCTTCCTCGGTTTTGCGATGGTCGCACTGACACCAACGAATGAAATTGGCTTTTGTTCAGAATGCCCAAACGTCTTCTTGCATCGTTTTAGTATATTGGAAATGTGGGCGCCCTGAGTGCCAGAACTCAAGTGGACCTCATCCGCTACAATTCGCTTCAAACCACGTTGAAGGCCCTCAACAACAGGCCTTATTTTCAGCCTTCGCCTGAACGATTCTATACTGCAAGCAACAATTGCAGCCGGTCGATTGCCACCATAAATCTCTGAAGCCGAATTGTAGACATTACCCCCGCCAACACCCCAGCCAAGTTCTTGGCCTCCCTGGACCGTTGGATAATACTGCCTTTCAGTTCCGATGAGGCTAGCTGCATCTATTGCAATACCAATCGAGCGAGAGATTTGTCCGCCTTCTTCGAGCAAATGATTCAGATGTTTGATCACTGATTCAATCTCTGAAAATTGATCCTTGGCCAGATCATTTCGTGGATAGAGGAGCAGTTGTGAACAGAGCCTTCGCCCTGCGCCGCGGTTCTGAATAAGTGCGTCTGTAAGCACTGGAATGGTGAACGCAATGGTCTTACCCATTCCTGTACCGGCTGTCAACACGAGGGGACTCATGTGACCTTTCCAAGAGTGAATCAACTCAATGACAATGCTGTCGGCTTGAAACTGCGAGAACATCAAATTCCCATTGAATTTTTGGTCGTAAGCCCTTAACACATAATCTAAATCGATCAAAGCATCATCAAGAGAAACACCATTTGGGAGCTCGTGGTCTGCAGAGAATTGATTTCGCAAATTTTCAACAATCAAAGAGGCAGGAATGTTTCGAGCAGGCCCGTATCGGAGTCTTGGCTCCCATCGTATGCCATCCATAATGGAATACCGCTTGCCAACGATTTCATCGTCCTCTTGTCCACTTTCTCGTTGCTGAAACTCGTGAAGACAAGTGATGTTACGGACCAACTCCCCAACTCTGGTGGAATGGTATGTGGCTGCACCCGATGTATACCTCATCATATGCTTTTCATCAACCATGTGATTGATTAAATCATCGAGAATCCCATCAATTTGGTCGTGTTGCTCAGGGAACTTATCACAGAGATAATCAAGCATTTGCTGCTTTTCCCAACGCAGAACGGTATGACGGCGCCCGCCTCCATGGGAGCCCGAGATTCTACTTGATTCAAAGTGGTAGATTTGCTCGAGTATAGGCAGGTCTCTTGAGATTGCATCTCCTTCAAATCTTAGAAAATTGTCGTGTGGCACCTAGTTTCCTCCTTGAAAATTTTCGGCAGTTAAGTAGGCAAGAATGTGGAGCGCATGCACTTTCCAAAGGCAACCGTTTTCCGGGTTGCCGGAGGAACTTATGAAGATACCCTCAAAGGTGAATAATTCATCTAACTCCTGGCCACCAAACCAGCCAGCGTTTCCTTCAGCAAAGAGTCGATTGCGAATGATATCCTTTGCATCCGGATGGAAATCATACGCCGGTTGATGAGGATGGTGATCAGCAAAGCGACGGAAGGACATGACCTCCATTTCCGAAACATAAAGGGTATCGCCGAGAGCATGTTGACCAATTGGATCTTGAACACCCAACATCCATCGTGGAATGGATACGGGCCGGTTCAGTTGCTGTTCGTGCTCGTGTGTTGCAGGCAAAGCAGCCGTTGTTCGGATCGTATGCAATCCACGGTATCGTTCTCTGGCATGAGAAATTGTATTGTTGAGCAGCGGTTCTTTGTTTGAGTATAGTCCTATCAGATGGTCGAGATGGTGTTCTACTTGATGCAAATTTTCAAACACATCCCCGCCATAACCGCCCGGATGGAGTTGCTCGAGGGAAGTTATTCGGCAGTATCGCTGAGCGAAATTCATCTTTCCGTCTTCGACTTCCTGGTGATTCGCCCCAGTGAACCAGTCCCAAGGATGCTCATACTGAACCACATTCAGACGAGGTGCTGGATTAGACTGATTCATTTTTTTGTATAGGGCTTCCATAACGAAGATATGTTGTTCTATCGACCAATGAACGTCATCATTGGAGATCAAACGAATTGTTCTGTTCTCCAGGCCTTCTCCAATGAGGATTTTCACACCTGATGGACCAAATTGAAACGCTTGGTCAAAGTTTCCTAAGGCAGATTGAACATATTCCACAACATAGCCTTCGAAGTATCTAGGCACCATTTGTCCTACATATGCTAGATTAACTGGTAGATCAATGGCATCATAAGCCTCTAAATCACGTGTTGAAATGATAAAATCACGTACATCATAATGCTGAATTTGGGCACCCAGATCGTGAAGTCTTTCAACAAGATTTGAATCTAAAATGAGCATGTTTTCTGAAGCACACCTCAGCAGATGGCCATCCTTGTCATGGGCCTCTAACCATTGATAATCCTTCTCCAAAATGTATTGTATATCATTCTCTCCAAAGAGCATGTGTAGTTCAACAGGTCCATACTGCACCCCATAGGTGTTGGCGAAATCTATGCGACGCATTTGAAGTCCACCATAGTTTTCCAACAAGTCTGCTTGCTGATGATTGTAGTACACATTTGTTCTGCTGAATTGATTCCATAGAAGCGCATGATCATCACCCGCGCCATCCAAGAACTCTACAAACTGTTCATCGAAGTCATCAACATCGAGGTCTTGCATTAAATTCCGACAATAGACTCTGTTTGTATTTCCAACAACAACACGATTCCAATTGACGTCGCGAATTAAACCCCTTGAATAGGTACTTGCCAAAAGGCCTAACCAAACCAACTGGTCTTCCGGTTGAAGATTCCGAAGATTTGTGAAGAAATTATCTATTTGACCCTCAAATGGATTGCTCCCGAGTTGGTTAATCTCTGCAATTTCTTCATCGTTAAGCTCGATTAATTCCAAATCCACATTATCGGGTAAATTGAAATCATCTGGAATGGGGAACAACGTAGGTGCGTCCAAGTTGAGGACTGTTCCTAAATTATCCAATCGAATCTGGCTCCGGTAAAACGGCTGATGCCTTTTGTCCCTGAATTCCTCAAAGATAGGTGAGGTAAGCAGTCTTGGTGTATTATCGTCGTTCAAATTCAATTGGGGAGACTCCCCCGGTGGCGCATGACTTATTCTGCGTGAATGTAAGCGATACGCTGTGGTCCCGCCATCCCCTCCGAAAACGACATCATAGGCACGACAAAAACGATCGGAATTATTTTGAGCGCCAGTTGGTGGGTTGATTTCGGCCATGTACCGGCGCCAAAGTCTTCGAAAAGCGACCCGTTCACTAGCGGTATTGAGTTGCTCCATCTGCAATTCTAAAAGGCGTCCTGGCCCGGTCACGAGGACAAGTGCCCACGGGGCGATTTGATTATTGGAAGTAAGCACATTTCCTCGATCGTTTTGAGCTGGTCGAAGATAATATTCCCCCCGGGCATTGGCTTGATTATCTTCTATACCAAGTGCCAATTTCTTCATCTTTAAACTGAGGGTATCTTCTGTAATTGCCGTCGAGAATTGACGCTGAACAGCAATTATTTGGTGCGGTAATTCACTGAAGCGGAATCCAGTTTGAATCGCATTCCCGCCTTGCCTGGTTCGCAAACCGCCCAACAAGGCATACTCTGGCAAATCTGGTAGCGTTTGATTGATGCCAATAGGAGCGATTGGAGTTAGTGATTCGATGAGGAACGGTCTCAGTCTTTTATGCAATTCAACAAGTTCTGCATCTTCAAATCCAGTATTGCAACTAAAGTATCCACCTTCGAGATCTACACCAGTGCCGTCCAAATTATCCACGCCAAAGGTGGCTCTTTCAAAATTATCCCCCTCGCCATCCATGTCCACAACAGGGTGGAACAAGTCACCCCACCAGTCATCATATCGTTCATCATAAACAAAGGCGAAAGGAAGTTCATCAATTGGTTCACCCCACCTTATGTAGCGGAGCGGTTTTTCAAGATGAACTTGGGGTATTGCATCTTCTCGAACACGAATGGAATAAGGAATCGCACAGTTATTGTCTCCTTTGAGCAAACCAAGGACATGGTTTGCAGAAGGGATTTGCAAAAAGTAGCAATGATTGCCTATTCGAGTGATAATATACTCATCTTCGAGCTTCTTCGGTCGGGCCTGAATGTGGTTGAGGAGTTGCTCGAAAACCTCAGGTGCTGGGTCATGTGGAATGAGCGACAACTCAAATGCGCTTAATTCCAAGATTTTAATCTGCTCCGAGGGGGAAGTGTTGTCAAGTTCTGGTCGCTCTATTTCCGTTCCAAAATCAATACCTTCTTCCCTGATTTCAAACACAGTTGCTGAATGGTTGTTTTCTCCGGCTGGGTCTGCCAAATGCATCAACCGATTTAATTCAATGAAATATTGATTCTGGTTTAGATCATCTCCGGGGGAGTAGACAAGCCCATTGTGCGGAATGAAACCAATGTTTTGATCATTTATCTCACGGCCAATTCTAGCAATCATTGTGCCTTCTTCTGGATGTTCATTTACCCACTCCAACACGATGGTTGGAATTCCGCCCCCATATTGATTACAAAGTTCACTTTGTTCCTCAATAGGATATTCGGTTCCACCGTCATTATTGTAAGGAATTTTGACTCCATTTTCCAACGTAATCATCGTGATATTTTCATCAATGGCGTTTGATAGCCAAAGTTGGTCCTCCAATTCTCCATGTTCAATGACATGTTTCCAGAGTTGAACCAAGCGATCGGATGGGTTCAAAGTCCCAGAATACATGTCGCCAAGTTCCAATTTCATTTTGTTTCGATGTACATCTCCAGCAGAATAGTCTGACCAATCAGACCCAGGGCGATTCAGCCTGAACACCTGATGGCCGTGAAGAATTCGATGTAATTCTGAGAGGGATAAACCAAAGTGATCAGGATGTTCAAAGACAGCACGGATAATTCGGACGTAAATGAATTCAATGACGCCACTCAATGCCGTGTTCCATTTTCTTGGTTTAACATTCGCAGCCCCATCATTTGAAAAATCCAGTTGAAGGCGGTCTGTGGTGAGTTTCCACGGTGCGTCAATCGAAAAAGCAGAAGACCAACTTCCTTGATTTGAAGCAACAAACATTTGACTTGGTTTAGCATCATCTGATTCTGCAGTTGTATATTCATAATGGAACCGAATTTCTAAATGTTCGGTCATCTCTGCAAGTGCTCTCTCTATGAGTTGTTCATCATCCAATACAGAATCTTCGTTCGCCTTTTTGTAATCGTTCAGGCCTTCTTGTATGAAATGGTCTTTCACGCAATTCATGAAACTAGTGTATTGTGTACTAAAGGAGTTTTGATTATCATTTGAGAGTCTTTGTTGAAAACCATCCAAACTAACCACAAATGAAAGCGGTTCGGAACGATGGTCGTTCCCAGTCACAACATACTTGAAAGGGTAGATGACATCATCGATTGGCTGAAATGATATCTCTGCATTAAGTTCAATTCTGGAAGTATCATCACCTCCTGTAGTACCTACTTGAATCTCGAATGATTCATTGCCCCTCCCAAGGAGGTTGGGCATGCTCTGCAACATGCGATTGGTTAGGATGTGTTCTTGACCAGATTGGAATCGGTTGAATAGAACCCTTTTAGGATCATCTGAGTCTTCGCCATAAATTAGTCTCTCCAGTTGGAATTCTGTTTTCCCTTCATTTGGGTTTTCCTGAACCGTATGGAATTCATAGTAACACCTGTTTGGCATAAACGGTCGCTCCAATACCAGCCGGTGGATAACATTTTTTTCGTGATACACAATAGTAAACTGCTTAAAGTGATGCCACCAATACTTCAAGCCAACTCCAAATTGACCGATTGTCGAGATGTTTCCTTGTTTTGTAGAGACAAAGTTATCTACTGCTGCTAACTCATCAACGGACCATTCTTTTCCGTCATGAGAGAAATGTAAACCTTCATTCTCTGTGAAGGCAATTCGGATTTCTTTCGCATCAATGTCCATAGAGTTTTGCAGCAATTCGACAACCAAAGAACTCAATTTCAGATCATCAACTTGGCCAAGACGTTTATCCCATTCCTTCGCTCTTATCTCCCATGAATTGAGATCTGGTAATTGGTTCAACTTGTACAAAAACATGCTTTGCACTTTGCTAAGCCCGCATTGTTCGCGAGCCATTTCTACCTTTTCCTTGATCAGCGATCCGATATACTCGGGATTGCGGAACAGTTCAATTGCGTCTTGGATTTCTTGAGGAACATCAGCAGACAGGTTCTCAGGTGTTTCGCAATTTTGACGTGTTATTCTTACCATCTTACCACCAACCATGGGTTGCTTGCGTTTCTGTTCTCTGAGCGCCTTTTTCCATTTTGATATACATTGTGGATGCATCATCTGGATATCTTCGTTTACTGTGACGGAGAACAGGAATCAACATTGAAGGCGTCTGTTCAGGGAGATCATTTGCATTAGCATCATACCTTTGTGTTGCTTGCAAGTAAACAAGAAGATTGTCGCCCTGATCGTATTGGGGCCTAAGGGCTTCGACATAGTCTCGAATATGTTGTTGCTCAATAAGTACTGCTGGCATGAATGGAATATCATCGAGCGGGATGCGAACTTCGTTGTTTGCTTGCCTCATCTGCTCAAAGAAAACCAAATTCTCTGGATCCTTGATTTCACTCAACCGTAGCGGTTCAAACATCGTCTCTCCTAAATGAGAATTACACCGATACAAAGCAGTCGGCAAGTTATCACCCCAATGCTCTCTTAGGGCAAATCCTGCCTCACCATTCAACACATCGAGTACGCCTTTATGAATCAAATAAGAGGGGCCTTTGCCATTGAAACTGAAAGGATAATCTTGAGCGGTAAAGAGTCCTTGCACCTCACAAATCCCCAGACAAAGATTCAGCATTTTTTGGAACAACGTGCCCGTTGGTTCGACACCAAAGAGGGCTCCCTCTCCCCCCGGGACACCCCATCGAGATATGATCTGAAGAGGCCCTATATTTGGAGTGAATTTCATCAGTTCCAATCGCTCATTTCTATCTGCCATGCGCAAACAAACATGGAAATCTTCTGGATCATAGCCCATATGTTGGCCGAGTTCAAGACCTTCCTCATACATATCGTCCTGATCCAAGTGAACCCTCAGCGATGAAAGGAAAGCAGTGTTACTAAAATCCGATGCAAGGCCATTATGGTCTGAAATTCTCCCCTCCAAATAATCCAAAAGACGTTGAAC
>Ga0209603_1003311_pt1 | contig 14044 bp, 7 predicted proteins | sample COGITO_mtgs_1206_FD_184812 | JGI IMG/M metagenome (GOLD analysis project Ga0209603, IMG submission 184812) | Pelagic marine microbial communities from North Sea - COGITO_mtgs_120607 (SPAdes) (version 2) | ecosystem: Environmental > Aquatic > Marine > Epipelagic ... | reverse complement strand
GATTTGCTTTAAACTCAGTCTGACTAACATCTCCTCTTGAGATTACAAATACCTTAGAGTTTTTGTTAATTTGTTTTGCTTGAAAGCGATGGTAGATAGCTGGAAATATTTTTCTCATTGCCAAGTCACCTAGGCCACCAAAAATTACGATATCGGCGTCTTTTAATTTGGGGATGTCATTATCTTTACTCATACTAGTTCTATTTTTCTAAAATCATTTCTGTTATTTAATTAGACTCCTGCGGTTACGTGCTAAGTTCTTGTTTTTAAACGTTATTAAATTTAGAATTTAAAGAACAATAACCATGCGTTTTTGTACAAGAATTTTTACTTGTATAGATTTATTAATCGCACAAATTTAACTTGCCTATTTTTAATTAAGTGTAGTCCGTACGCAAATATATGCTTTATTTGGTTTAAATTCTTTAATTATATAAATTCCTTGCTTAATTAGAACATCTAAACGTACTTTAAAAACACGTTGGTTGTTTTAATTTTAAACTCACTTGGAGCGTTTAAAGGACTATTTTGATGGTTGCAGCGTTTTTTTTGATGCTTTTAGTGAAAATAGATTTTGGCTCTACAGTATTCTAATTTACAAATCTATTGTTCGCTTATTTTATTTTTACAATTTCACTTTATTTGGAATGAAACCGATTTTTAGTAAGTCATATTTCCCAAGTTTATTTGATAATTCGGCCCCTATTTCATTAGTATTTATCGATTACTCTCTAAAATAAGCACTATATTATGTGTATATTTTACATAAATTACCTAATTTAGCAGCACTTTTATACCCTCTAATTTAAAAGACAGTCCATTGAACAATAAGTCACAAATAGTATCTATAAGTTTAATTGTAGCCTTAGGCGGTTTTCTTTTTGGTTTTGATGCAGGAATTATTTCTGGTGTAATGACTTTTGCCGGATCCGAATTTGATTTAACAGAAATTCAATCAGGGTGGGTAGTGAGCTCGCCTTCTTTTGCAGCAATGCTATCCATGCTTTTTTCCGGAAGATTAAGTGATGCAACAGGGAGAAGAAAATTATTAATTATTGTAGCCCTTCTTTATGCAGTCTCTGCACTATTTTCAGCAATGGCAGTTTCCTATGAAATGCTTTACATTGCAAGAATGATTGGTGGTTTCGCTTTTGGTGCAGCCTTAGTATTAGCACCTATGTATATTGCTGAAATTTCTACTGCAGAAAACAGAGGAAAGCTTGTTTCCTTACAACAACTAAATATTGTGTTTGGTTTTTTTGCAGCTTTCCTAAGCAATTATTTGTTTAATAAATACAATACGCTAGACAGTACTTTTCTTACCGACGAAAATGTTTGGAGGTGGATGTTGGGTGTAGAGTTAATTCCAGCATTATTATATTTTTCGCTGTTGTTTTTTGTACCAAAAAGCCCAAGATGGCTCTATTTAAAAGGTCATTTGTCAGAAGCGAAAAAAGTATTTGTAAATATCCATGGTAGTGAAAAAGGTGCCGCTGAAATCAAACGTATTGAAGAAAATAGCAATTCAGATAATCATAAATCTAATTTAAAAATCAAAGACTTGCTTAAGCCATCTTTGCGGTTTATTTTAACTGTTGGTTTAATCGTTGGTGTTTTACAGCAAATTACCGGTATTAATGCAGTCTATTTTTATGCGACTTCAATTTTCAAACAAACGGGTATTGGTACCGACGCAGCTTTTTCATCGGGTGTTTTATTAAGTACCATTTCAGTAGTATTTACTTTTGTGGCGATTTATTTAATAGACAGAATGGGTAGAAGACCTTTGTTGTTAATCGGTACAGCAGGAATTGCCCTTAGTTTATTAGTTTGTTCTTATGGTTTTAATCAAGCTACTTACAAATTACAACAGAATGATATTGATCAGTTCGAGTTCTCAAATTCAAATAAATTAAACTCGGTTGTAAATAAGGTTTATACCAATGATGTTGATTTTAAAAATGAGCTTAAAGCTATTTTAGGAACCAAAGTGTTCAGTAAAAATGATGGGGCCATCTTAGAAGCGGCAACCACTATAAATTCTACGCTGATATTAATTGGGATCTTAGGTTTTATTGCCTGTTTTGCTTTCTCACTAGGCCCTGTTATGTGGGTGTTGTTGTCCGAGCTATTTCCTTTGAAATACAGAGGTTTAGCAATTGGCTCTATTGCTTTTGTAAATTCTTTTATTAGTTCTGTAGTACAACTGGTTTTCCCATGGGAACTGTCTAATTTAGGAAATTCACTTACGTTTTTTATATTCGGTACCATCGCATTTATTGGATTTACCATCATGGTAAGAATTCTGCCAGAAACGAAAGGTAAATCTCTAGAAGAACTAGAAAAAATATTAATAAAATAAGCATGCAAAATACTCTTGACAAGGTAGGAATTGATTGGAAGTTTGATAACAAAAATGACGGTTCATTTGTCGTTGAAAATGCCAATCATCTACCTGTTTTATATTTCCCTCTTATGAACACGGCAGGGATGAAATCTTTTGTTACGCCTGATTTAAAAGGGGATGTTTGTAAAGATTTTCATCACTATTTAACCACTCCAACTGTAACCGAAGAGATTCACAGAACGCTTTCCAGTAGAAATTTTTGGATTAAAGCAAAAGGTCATAACCCTTGGTCTGCTTCTGGTCAAAGTGCGTTTCAGAAAACGCACAAATGGAATGGTTTAAAAGATACATCTTCTATTGAAGCAAGTATTGGAGCCTTTAGTACTATAAGAAAGCAAGAAGAAACTTCTTTAGAAACAAAAATAACAACGTTTATACCAGAGGGTAAGGACTTTGTTGAGGTTTTAAAAATAACGGTTACCAATACAGGTGAAACGCAACAAACGTTTGACCCTTATTACGCTCTTCCTCTTTTTGGTCGTTCGGCAGACAACGTGAGAGACCACAGGCAAGTGACTACCATGTTTCAAGAAAACTACATCGAAGATTTTGGTGTTCGTGTTAAGCCAAAAATTGTTCACGATGAAAGTAGTCACTCCATTAACGAGACCAATTATGTGTCTTTAGGTTTTGACGGAAACGCCAACAAGCCAGAAAAAATTTGGATAAGATTACATGATTTTATTGGCGAAAGTGGAACGCTTGACAATCCTGAGGCAATTTACAAAAACACTACCCCTCCTGAGTTAACTGAAACTGAGCGACATGGTAAAGAGGCCATTGCCGGATTTAAATTTAAAGAAGTAACTCTTCAGTCAGGAGAAAAAGCTGAGTTCATCATACTGCACGGTATTACAGATGATTTAAACGATCTTGATGTTTGGAGAGCAAAATATTCCAAGGTGAGTTCTGTAGAAGAAACACTTCAAAATACACTCGATTTTTGGAATGAAAAACTCAACAGTGTTGAGATAAGTACTGGAAACAATCATTTTGACAATTGGGTTAAATGGATTGAATACCAAGTAAAATGTAGACAAATATTTGGAAACTCCTTCCTTCCTGATTACGGATACGGAAGAGGTGGTAGAGGTTGGAGAGATTTATGGCAAGACTTGCTGTCTATATTTTTAGTTGACCCTATTAGCGCGCATGAAGAGATTGTGAATTGCTTTAAAGGAATTCGTGTAGACGGCTCTAATGCAACTATTATTGGCGAAAAACCTGGTGAGTTTAAGGCCGATCGTAATAATATACCACGTACTTGGAGTGATCATGGTGCTTGGCCTGTTTTTGTTTTAAACTTTTATTTAAACCAAACGGGAGATTTTAGTATTTTAGACAAGGAAATTACCTATTGGAAAGATAAGTTTGTTGAGCGAAGTAAAAAAATTGACAACAAATTTCAAATGGCTCAAGGCCACTTCCAAAGACAATCCAATGGAGCAACCTACACTGCTTCTATTTTAGAGCACCTAATTATTCAACAGCTTACCTCTTTTTACAACGTAAATAACAAAAACGTGCTGTTGTTAGAAGGAGCAGATTGGAACGATACTTATGACATGGCCCGTGAGAACGGAGGTAGTGTTTGTTTTTATAATTTTTATGCAAATAATTTCTTAGTACTTTCAGCTATTCTTAAGGAACTAAAGAAAAATGGATCCACGCATATCACTCTTTTAGAAGAGGTAACCATGCTTTTAGACAATCTTCCAGGTCAACAAAAAGTGGATTACCAAAGCCCAGAAGTAAAAATAGCGCATCTTAAAAATTATTTTGAAAGTGTAGAACATACTGTATCAGGCAAGAAAACGAGTTTGTTAATTGATGATATTGTTGCTGATTTAGAAGCTAAATCGCTCCACATATCGAATCATATTTTAGAAAATGAAATCGTTACAACCAATGAGGGTGATCGATTTTTTAATGGACATTACGACAATCTTGAGAATAAAATTGGTGGTCAAAAGGAAGACGGCGTCATGATGGACCTTACCTCCCAAGTAATTCCAATTATTTGCAATATTACTGATAAAGCAATGTCTGCAGAAGTTTACGAGTCTGTTAAGAAAATTTTAAAAGACGACAACAGTCCTGGTATTCGTTTGACCTCAGAGTTTAAGAACATAGACTTAAATATTGGAAGAATCACCGGTTTCGTTTACGGTCATAAAGAACACGGAAGTAAGTGGGTTCAGCAAAACATTATGCTGGCTTATGGGCTTTACAATCAAGGTTTAGTTGCCCAAGGAAATGAAATTATGCAGGAGGTGTATGAAATCGCAAACCAAACAGAAACTGCAAAAATTTTCCCGGGTATACCTTCGTATTTTGACAATCAAAACAAAGGAGCATACGCATATCTTACCGGTTCATCCTCTTGGTTTATGCTTACCTTGATTACCCAAATTTTTGGTATAAAAGGGAAATATGGCGCCCTGTGTATTGAACCAAAACTTTCAATTGATTACTTTAATGAAGAAGGAATCTCAGAAATCTCAACCATATTTTCTGGTAGAAATATAAACGTGGTTTTTGTGAATAAAAATCATTTAGATTACGGCTCATATAGCATCAAAGACATTACAGTAAACCGCAGTAAAATCAATATTTCATCTTCATCAACGGAAAACAATGTTGTACTAGACAATTTTAAAGAATTGCTAGACAAACCTAAAAACTCAATAATCATAACCCTTGAATAAGTACCAATTAAAATAAACGATCATGAAAAAAAATCTATTTTTTGCGCTAGTATTTTTAAGTGTAAACACCATGTTTGCTCAATTAACCATAACCACGGAGGTTTGTAGTGATGCTACTTCTGTTCGTATTACGGGCCCTTGGTGGGGTTGGAATGTTTCTTCTGGTCCAGTAGCTTCAGATAATGGAGACGGCTCTTGGACCTTTTCATTTAATCCTGCTCCGACAGCTAATATGGAATATCTTTTAGTTGTTGATGGGTTTATGGAAAATTTAATCCCTGGTAATACTGCAGCTGACAACTGGTCCTGTACACCTATTACTGATCAGTCTACCTATGCTAATAGACAATGGATTGTTGACTCTGGAGACGTAAGTAACGTTTTTGGGACCTGCAATTCGTGTGCTGATGTAGTTGTTTATGGTTGTACTGATCCAGATGGAATTAACTATAATGAAAACGCTACTGAAGATGACGAGACTTGTCTCTTTGGGCTTCCATTTCCTATTGATTTTGAATCAGATTCATACATATTTAGTGACTTTGATGGTGGTTTTTCATCTGTAATTCCTAATCCGAATTCAGACGATGTAAATTCTAGTGACAATGTGGTTGAGCATATTCGCAATGGTGGACAAGAATGGGCTGGTACATATTTAACAACCAACCCAATCGACTTTAGTGCCAGTTCAATTTTAAACATTAAAGTTCATTCTCCTGAAGCCAACATACCAGTGAAAATGAAGTTAGAGGCTTTGTCTGGTGCTAATTACGAAATCACAAAATACACATCAGTAGCCAATCAATGGGAAGAGCTTTCTTTCGATTTTACTGGACAAGAGTCTGATCTGTTTGTTAACATTGTAATTATATTTAACCAAGGTGTTGTTGGCGATGGTTCTGCAAACGCTACCTACTATTTTGACGACATAGCTTTTGCAACAGGTCCTATTTTAGGATGTACCGATGAGGAAGCGAATAATTACAACGCTAGTGCTACCCAAGATGATGGAACTTGTACTTATGGAGCTGTTACTTTTGACATTACAGTAAATCCATGTGCAGAAGCTACCTCTGTTCGATTGACCGGTCCTTTTTGGGCATGGAGTGATTCAGAAGGACCAGAAGCAGTTAAAAATTCAAACGGAACTTGGACCTTTAATATTTCTTTTGAAGATTCACAACCTGAAGATATGCAATATCTATTTGTTGTGGATAGTGTTCGTGAAGATTTGGTTGCTGCTGGAGTAGCTTCAGACGACTGGTCTTGCACACCCGTTACAGATTACTTTTCTTATGCGAACAGACTTTGGACTGTTGGTTCCGGTGATGTAACTGGTCTTAACTTTGGAACTTGTGGCTCTTGTGGAAATAATTTCAGTACGAACGAACTGGAAGAGGTTAACCTAATTTATCCAAACCCTTCGAGTGACTTTATAAATGTAGGAGCTCAAATTACTTCTTTAGAAATGTATTCTATTACAGGTCAAAAAGTACTATCGATTTACAATACAAACAACAAAGTAGATATTTCCATGTTACCAATGGGTATCTATACGATTAAGCTGATTAATACAAACGGTAACGTTTCATTCAATAAGTTTAGTAAAGAAAATAAGTAAAATCAAAAAAGCACGCTATTCATTTCAATAGCGTGCTTTTTTTAAATCCTACGCAATGAGATTTTCAATTCCCAGTAAATTTCTTTTAAGCTGTCTCTTATTTTTAAGTACTGCAATGGTTTTTTCTCAAGCCATTAAAGTTGAGGTTGTTCAAAAAGACGGCCAGTGGCAACTTACCAGAGGTGGAGAACCGTATTACATTAAAGGCGCTGGTGGCGATACCCATTTGGATGAATTGGTAGCTGCTGGAGGAAACTCAATTCGTACTTGGAGTGCAGATGGTGCGCAAGAGGTGCTTGACAGAGCTCATGCACACGGCCTAACGGTTATGTTTGGTTTATGGGTACAGCATGAAAGACATGGATACGATTACGACAACGAAGCTGCAAATAGAGCACAACTCGAATATTTTACTTCAGTTGTAAAAAAATACAAAGACCACCCTGCTTTATTAATGTGGTCGATAGGAAATGAAGTGGATCTTTTTTACTCCAATACCAAAGTTTGGGACGTCGTTCAAGACATTGCTAAAATGGTACATGAGGTAGATCCTAACCACCCAACAACTACGGTAACTGCCGGTTTAGATCCCATAGAGGTTAAACTTGTTCAGCAGCAAGCACCAGACATTGATATTTATTCCATTAATACGTATGGCGAAGTTTGCATTATCAAAGATTTGATTCGTACTGCTGGTTGGGAAAAGGCTTACATTGTTGCCGAATGGGGTCCTGATGGACATTGGGAGGTAGCCAAAACCAGATGGTCTTCTCCGGTAGAGCAAACCAGTCACGAAAAAGCACTTAGTTATTCTTCTCGTTACAACGATTGTATTTTACCCGATACAGAAAAGTGTATCGGTTCGTATGTGTTTTTATGGGGCCAAAAGCAAGAAACAACCGCTACCTGGTACGGCTTGTTTTCGATGAAAGGACAAAGCACAGAAGTTATTGATTATGTGTCGCATGGGTGGACGGGCAAATGGCCAAACAATAGAGCGCCTTCTTTAGACAGTTTATCCTTAAATAACCAGCAAAAAGGCGAGGATATTTACCTTACTGCCGAAGAGATGTACTCCGCAAATGTTTTTGCTTCAGACGATCAAAACAAGATCAAATACTCGTACAAAATATATCCAGAAAGTGTGGATACTAAATCGGGTGGAGATTTAGAAAAAGAGCCGCCTGCTATGCCTGGTTTAATCAAGAAAAAATCTCAAAATCAAGTGGAGTTTAGAGCACCAAAAGAAGAAGGTGGCTACCGTTTGTTTGTTTACGTTACAGATAATGAGGATAAAATTGCCTATGCAAACATCCCATTTTATGTCAATCCGAGAAAAGAAGGTATGCCGCAAAGTACTCCGGTTAAACTGAAAACGAGGAAACTAACCGTACCCCAATAAAAATATTAGACCGTATTTATGTATCTAAAATCCAAAAATAGCATTTTACTTGCTTTCCTCATTCTTATAGGAAGTCAAGTCTTATTTGCACAAGCTGAACCAGACTTATCCGAGGGTAATTCGAGTTCTATTGGCCTCTTTCCAAAAGACGAGGCGCCTCAACTGTACACGTTTAAATTGAGTGGTGAGTACCGATTTCTTGGTTCTTTTGTTCACAATAAATTACCTTACCAGCTAACTGATAATATTGCTGATGTAACCAAAGACAAGGTCTTGTTTATTGGTGACGACAGTCAACTCCCGCAGTTAACCTTGCGTTTTTCGGGTAGACCTTCTTTAAAAACTTCTTGGGGATTTGATTTGTATACCTTTCAATTTTTAGAAGGGAATGTAAAGCCAACGTACAGTACCATGATTGCTCAAAGCAATCGACCTACCATATACGATCCTATAAACGGAACGCGTTTGGCTGGAAGTTTTGGGATGCAGTTGGGGATTAGTATGTACGGTTCTTTCGATACGGACTTTGGTTCTTTCTCGGTAAAAGCTGGGGGTATTCATTGGACATCTATTAGTGATCTTACCATGGCTTCTTTTAGAGGGTACAACCGTTTTAGTTTGTTCGAACGCAATCCTTGGGATCCATTAGGTGCAAGTGTAGAACAACGGTATTTTGATTTTCACAACAGTGGAAATATTCAGCAAGACACACGTTGGGGTGAAAAGGCCTTTACAGGACTGATTATAGAAGGAAGTAACTTGCCTAAAAATACCAGCCTTAAAGCATTGTTTGGTAAAACAGAACTGAACGGTGGCTTTACCATTATGCCTAACTATACTTACGGTGGTCAACTCCGTAAAAACTTTCCAAGTGGAAACTTTATAGGTCTAAACACCTTTAACTCTAAAACCTATGTAGACAGTGTAGGGAACGAAAGTTTTGGTTTTAACATAGCTACGCTCGAGTCTCATTTCAAAGTTCTAAAGTTTGGTGTGAAGTTAGAAGCAGGTCTTGGACGCGCACTTTCATCAACTGAAGATGGCGATTGGGGAGAAGCATTGCATTTAAAAGTTGCAAGTCCTACGATTTTTGATAAAGTGAATATTGAAGCGCACATGTTTAGAATTAGTCCAAATGTGATCAATAACAATTCGGTGTTCTTAAACAGTTCTGTCCTGCAGAACAACTCAAATAATTTAGCTGCCGGTTCTGTTGGTAGCTCGGCTGTTCTTCAGCCTTTTGCAAGTCAAATGTCTTCTTTAGGAATGATGTCGAACAACCGACAAGGGATCAACTTGAATACTGAAATAGATTTAGACGAATTAAAATTATCTTTTGCCATTGGTGCCTCTGGAGAAATTGACGCGCTTAGTAGTCAACTTACCTTCGGCCATCCGGTAAATCAATTAACGCGTTCTCGTCTTTGGAGATGGAACTTTCCTGCAAATGTAGGTCCTTACGGAAATCAATCGGTTATTTACAGAGATGTATACGAAACCGTAAACCTTACGGGAGATGAACTTACCCGAAACTATTTTAGCGGTATTGAATTTCAAGCCAAATACCACCCTAAATTCTTGTCCTCTAAATTGTATTTATTTTCTATAAGTAGAGTTTACTCTGCACAAGAATCTTGGTCTGCCATTCCTGTTTTATCAGATGAAGCCTATGTAAAACAATACAACAACGAGTTTGAGGCGTACTATGCTTTGAACAGTAAGTTTGTACTTAACGGGTACCTTGGGTTTGAAAGAACCATAGCCAATTACAAAACAGACTTGGATGTGAAAACGGATAGACCAAGAGATCAGTTTGGTAACGGGTATGGTTTAGGAATTGATTATACCATAGCTAAAAACACTGCAATATTTATTAGACACCGATGGTTTGAATTTGAAGACAAAAGTTTTCAAAAAGACCATTTTAAAGGAACAGAAACCAGTTTAGAACTTAAAATATCATTCTAATGACAAAAAAAATAGCTGTCATCTCGCTTTTATTTATTTTTTCAGCATCTTCATATGCACAAGAGAATAGTAAAAAATTCTGGCTTTCGGGCTTGGCTCGAGGGGTTTACAATTTAGACGAATTGAAAGGTGAAGAATCCGATACTACTTCGGCTTCTAAAGCTGAATACGGTCATACACTTGTAGATCTATCTGCCAACATTCGTCCAAACGCACATACGTACATCCGATCTACTATTAGAGTTCGTAACGAATACGGTGGATTCTGGGGTTCTGGTGTTACTTTCGATCTAAGAGAGCTTTATTTAAGAGGACTTATTGCAAATTCTATTCGTTACCAAGTAGGGGATATGGATTACAAATTGTCACCTTTTACCTTCTACAACAACAACGAGGATCTCTTTGACAATACACTCGACATCTTTAATATGTATTCTGAAATGATGCATTACGATTATTTCTATAAAGGAAACAATACCTGGAGACAACAAGGGTTGGCTACAGACTTTTCTTTGAGTTTTAAAGAGGGTATTGAAGAGCTGCAATTCAATTTGTTTACTTCCAGAATCAATCCTTCAAACTTTAACACCATAAGCGATCGTGTTTTTTATGGTGGTAATGTAACGATGGTACAGAGTGCTCAAATTTCTGCGGGTGTAAATTACATCAACCTTGCCGATATTGCCGGAACTTCTAATAATATGAGTTACTTTAAAAATCCGGTTCTTACAGGTACGTATAGCTTAAATACTAAACTAGACGATTTTAAATTTCAGTTAGATGGAGAGTCCGGGTTTTCTAAATCGTTTACAGAAAACAACCAAGATCCAGACAATGTAGTGAAGGAGAATTTGGTTGAGGATTATTTTAATTATGCAACATTTAAGTCTGTTTACGAACCATTTAATATGGAGTTTTCGGTATCTTACAGAAACGTAGGTCAAGGATACAGAAGTGCAGGTGCTCAAATGCGTCGTTTAAAATACAAAACGCAAGCCTTTATGTTTGATCGTTACACCAACCAGCAAGTTGTTCGTCCGGTTGGGATGTGGGATATTAAAAATGACCCGACCTTTTACAATTCTCAAATTGAAGTTGGTTTGGCAGAGTTTTACCCTCAGTACAACAACATCGATCCTTACGGTTTGGCAACGCCTAACCGACAAGGTTTTGACTTCGCTTTAACGCGTGTTGATGAGGATGATCGTTATTCTGTTTCTTTAAAATACGGTATGTTATCTGAAATTGTAGGTTTGGGTGTTGATGATTTAAAAAAATTCAACAGCATAGCTGCCAATTTGGACATGAATATTGAGAATATGTTACCGAATTACGACAAGCAAATAACCATGCAATTGGGCTATACCAATGACCAAACCAAAAGATCAGGAGATCAGGCTTTTATTGAGACTGAGTTGAATACACAAAGAATTTACGCGGGTCTTACCCTAGAGTTGACAGATAAGTTTTATTACTTACTAGGGTATGAGACCATTGAGGCTAGTGGTTCTGATTACGTAGCAGTTAGAGACCGTAATGACGTAGTAGAGGATTTTACGCTTTTTGAGACTGAATTGTCTGAACAGATAAATGGTATTGGTTTGCGTTATGAATTTGACAACAAAAACGATTTGCAAATTTTATGGCAAGATTATAGCTGGAGTAATTCAGTATTGGGAACAGAAGATTACGGCTTCGATAGAATGTCTGTAATTTACATCATGAAATTTTAATTTTAAAAAAAATCCCTTATGAAAAGAGTATTATATATCCTGGTTTTAGGAACAGTTTTAAGTTCATGTGAACGTGAAGAAGGTTTTCAAGGCCCTTCCTTAATCGATCAATTTGGCGAATTCAATGTCGTTGAAAATTTACAAATTAGCAACCCAGATGTAGATTTTGCTGCTGGAGAATCAAGTTTCTTTACGGCTGAGTTTTCTAAATCTGTTAACTGGGAGATTTTGATTAAGGGTGCTGTGTCTGGTGCTGAAAAAGTGATTTCAGGTTCTTCTAGAATTTTAGACGAAGACAACGCTTCTTGGGACGGTTCTACCACAAACTTACCTATGTTTAAAATTGAAGATTGTGATCTTACTCTCAAAGTGAGTTACAACGTAAATGCATCTGATACGATCATTTCTGTTACAGATTCTTTAATTGCAGAGAATACGATTGCAGTTTCCACAACCAAAGTAGACAACGGGCTTTTGCTTGCCGATTTTGAGACAGGTGTAAACCCAGATTGGGAGATTTTTGCTCAGAATGGTGGAAATATGAGTTTTAATGTAACAAGTAATAATTCGCCACAAGGAAACTCGTATTACGATATGGGTGGTAATGTAGATTGGGATTGGTTGATCGGTTTGGTTGACTTTCCAGCCACAGCTTATGGAAACTCTACATTTGATTTGAATGACAACGGCGCTAGAGTGTACTTTAATGTAATGCTTAACATGCCACAAGGTCTTGACAATCCTCCAATTGTGTTGTTGCAATTTAGAGAAGATGACAACAATAATGGTGTTTTTGAAGAGGGTCTCGAAGATATGTATGCTATAGAAATTAGAGATCTTGAGCCAGGTTGGCAATTGGTTTCTTTAAAATACTCTGATCTTGCTAGTTTAGTTAATGGAGCTCCTGTAGATGCTGATGGTAATGGGGTTCATAATCCAGATTTATTGAACAAGGTGTCTGTTTTAATGTTAGCGCAGCAAGGTGGAGGTTACAGTCAAACTTTAATGGACTACGTTATCTTTACAGAAGACCAACCTTTAAAACCATAAGCGAATGCATATAAAATCAGTAGTACTTATATTTTTTGTTACGGTCTTTAGTATGTCTTGTGGTTCTTTTAAGCAACAAGCACTTTTTAACGCCCCGGCAAATCAAGAGATGCTAGAATCTATCGAAAACTTTTATTCTCTAGATATTTTTTCTGACAATATAAATGGTGAACATTGGTTTACAGAGTCTAGCCAAAGTGAAGTTTCTATCCCGTTTATGAATCGGAAGAAAAATAAAAAATTAGGCAAGAAAGAAAACTGGATGAAAAAGAAAAAGGAATGTCTCTCCATTACAGGAACTCAAGACGTTGCTTATTCTGGCACAGGTGCCATGCTATGGAAATGGGATAAAAAAGCCGGAGACTGCCCTTGGTTGGGTATGGGTTTTGGTTGGGATGGTTGGCAAGGTAAAGACATGAGTCAGGTTATCGATAAAGCAGCCATACAATTTAAGGTTCGTACGGTAAAAGGAACTTTAAAGTCTTTACCTCTTGCCGCTTGTTTAGAAGATTACTCCGGCTCACAAGTGTGGATTGGTTTTAGTCCTAAGTGTATTGAAGGTGGAATCATAACGGAAGAATGGTCTAATGTAATTTTACCAATTGCCGAATTTGAATGGGAAAATGCGCCCAACTTAGACCCATACAATATTAAACAACTCATCGTTCAATTTGAAGCTGATGGAGAGCTTTATGTAGACGAAATTAAAGTTATTCCTTACGATGGTGGTTTTAACAAACGATTGAAAACTTCGATTGCCGAATCTGTTGGTATTAAGATTGACGGGAATAGTAATGAGGATGAATGGGCAAATGCTCAGGGAATAGAATTTGACTCCTACCGTATTAAAACGATTATGGACGAAGAGAATATTTATTTTTTACTTAACTTTTTAAGCAACGACCCTATGAGAAATCCCTTCACAGAAGGTGAAATATTCAACGGAGATGCGCTTGAAATAGCCTTTTCCTCGAATCCAGATTTACAGCGTAAGCGAAAGCACTACTATACAACAGACCAACACATTGGCATCAGTTTAGCTGAAAATGCGAACGTTTGGGACTGGCAAAGTAGAGCCCATCTAAAAGAGGCTTTAGTTGCATCAGAAATCAAGGGTGACTTGCACCAGTTTGAAATACAGATTCCCTTAAGTTC
>Ga0209603_1003308_pt1 | contig 14049 bp, 12 predicted proteins | sample COGITO_mtgs_1206_FD_184812 | JGI IMG/M metagenome (GOLD analysis project Ga0209603, IMG submission 184812) | Pelagic marine microbial communities from North Sea - COGITO_mtgs_120607 (SPAdes) (version 2) | ecosystem: Environmental > Aquatic > Marine > Epipelagic ... | reverse complement strand
GTCTTGAAGAAGCGGGCATAAAAGCAGGTGTTTCAGGTCGTGAGAAGCATTTGTATAGTATTTATAAAAAAATGCTAAACAAAGAACTGCTTTTCAATGAAGTTATGGATATATACGCCTTTAGAATAGCGGTTGACTCCATGGACACTTGTTATCGAGTACTCGGTGTTGCGCACAATCTTTACAAACCCATTGAAACACGTTTTAAAGATTACATAGCGGTGCCTAAAACGAATGGTTATCAATCGCTGCATACTTCCTTAGTTGGACCTCACGGTATCCCTGTCGAAATACAAATTCGAACTCACGACATGGATCACATGGCTGATAAAGGGGTTGCTGCGCACTGGATGTATAAAAAATCAGGTGATGGTGCCGGCCATACAGCACAACAACGTGCCCGTCAGTGGATGCAAAGTCTACTTGAACTTCAGCAAAGTGCAGGCTCATCATTTGAGTTTGTTGAAAACGTTAAAACCGAATTATTCCCTGAAGAAATTTACGTATTTACCCCTGATGGCCGCATAGTCGAGCTACCCATGGGTGCCACAGCCGTTGATTTTGCTTATGCTGTTCATACTGATGTAGGTAACACCTGTGTTGGAGCTCGGGTTAATCGTAAGCCTCATCCGTTAAGTAAAGCATTAGATACAGGTCAAACTGTAGAGGTGATTACCAGCTCTGGCGCGCACCCAAATGCAACATGGCTTAACTTTATTGTGACTGGTAAAGCACGATTAGGTATTCGTAACTATTTAAAAAATCAACACCACGAAGAAGCGTTACAACTGGGTCGTCGGTTACTCGACTCAGCATTGGGTGAATCAAGCCTAAACGATTTACCTGATGAAAATATAACTCGCGTACTGAACGAACATAACTTAAATACCGTATTAGAACTGTTAGTCGAAATTGGCGCTGGTAATTTAATGAGCATGCTTATTGCCCGACGCTTATTACAAAACGACGATGAAGATTTAAGTGACATAGCTAAAAACGCCAAAGCTACAATAATTGGCACAGAAGGAATGTTGGTTAACTATTCTAAATGTTGTCGCCCAGTCCCCGGAGATGCAATTACTGCACATATTAGCCAAGGCAAAGGCGTTACTGTGCATCGCCAAGAGTGTAAAAATATTCGTGGCTGGGAGTCTGAGCGATCTAAATATCTAGTAGTAAAATGGGATGATAACCCGGAAAAAGAATATATAGCTGCACTGCGTGTTGAAATAATTAACCATCAAGGTGCACTGGCTAAATTAACCAATGTAGTTGCAACCACGCAAGCAAACATTGTAGAAATAGCCACCGACGAAAAAGAAAGTAATCTCTATGTGATAGACCTTGGCATAACAGTGAAAAATCGTGTTCACGTTGCCAATATTATGCGCCGAATCAGGGTTATGCCTGATGTGCAAAAAGTCTATCGAAAAAAATAAATAGGAAAATCATGAATAAAGCATTTATTTCTACCGATGATGCACCTGCTGCAATCGGTACTTATAGCCAAGCAGTAAAAGTAGGCACTGCAGTATACTTATCAGGTCAAATCCCACTTGTCCCTGCGACCATGGAAGTTGTATCAGAAGACTTTGCAGAGCAAACGCATCAAGTGTTTAAAAATATCAGTGCAGTCTGTGCTGAAGCAGGTGGCACGATACAAGACTTAGTAAAGGTGAACATTTACCTTACTGACTTATCAAACTTTGCCACCGTTAATGAAGTAATGAGCCAGTACTTTAAAGCGCCTTACCCTGCACGCGCTGCGATAGGTGTTCGCGCATTACCTAAAAACGTACAAATTGAGATTGATGGCATTATGGAACTGCCCTCAACAAACTAGCATTGTGACTCAAACACTTGTTTAAGTATGTTATGACTAAACAAGTGTTTGCCAACAGCAATAACCTACTTTCTCCCCTTTCCTAATACCTTGACAGTTCATAAATTCTCTAGCACTCTATGGTTATAAATTTTGATAACCTTTAACTTTAGTAGTGTAAAAGGATAATGTGTGTTTAAGCTTGCCCATAACGGAAATGTATTACTGGATGTTGTAGAGCATTCACCTCCTAGTGCGGCCTTCGTAACCGAGGCTCTTGAGCGCTCGCAGTTTTGCGAGTATCGAGTAGAGCACGACTCAATCAAAGCCTATTTCGATGCACCAAATAACGAACGCACCCTTGTTGTTGCTAGTAAACATGACGCTAAGCTCGTCGTAACTATTGATGATGAGAAGATGCTTGCTACAGGTGAGTTAACCTTAGCCGAAGGTGGGAACATACTCGACCTAGACACGGCTAAACAACTATTAGTAAAGTCAGGTGTTTCCCGTGGTTATAAACAAGCATTTTTAGAACACTTATTACAACAACAGTTTGAACTGGCAGCAGGTCAAACTGCCAAAGGCGTCCTTGCTAAAGGCCGGCTTCCAGTTGATGGGCAATCATCGCGGCTAGTTCCCCATGTAGAGACTCTAAAAGAACGCTTAAAATCGCCAAAACTACGTGAAGATGGAACAGTAGACATGCGTGATTTTGGTAAGCTTGCCAGTGTTGAGCCAGGTACAGTGCTATTACAACAAATACCGGCGACGCCAGGTAAAGAAGGCTTTACGGTTACAGGTGATTCACTCCCAGCCAAACCAGGTGAAAGCTTCTCATTGGTCGCTGGTGATGGAACAGAAATATCAAAAACCAATCCGTTAGAGTTAGTCTCTACTATTTCAGGTGTACCTATAGAAATAGCTAATGGTATGCGCGTTGATGACATTTACACAGTTAAAGACGTCAATGTTAAAAGCGGCCATATTAATTTTGATGGCAGCGTTATCGTTACACAAAATATAGAACCTGGAATGAAAGTTACCGCCAAGGGCGACATTACAGTAATGGGCACGGTTGAGTCAGGAGAATTAATTGCACAAGGCAGTATTACCATCAAGCAAGGTGTTATTGGCCACCAGCTTGATGATAAATCGCTCTCTTGCAAAATAATCAGCCAAGGTAATATTTATCTATCACACGCACAGTATAGTTATCTAAGTGGTGAAAACATCTTTATAGATCGTCAATCAAGTCATTGTGTGATGAAAGCAACTCACTTATTGCAAGTTGGTCAAAAAGATAATCCACAAGGAAAAATTTTTGGTGGTGAAATACTTGATGCAGGAATGATAATCGCTGGCGAAATAGGTAATGAGTCTGGCGCTAAAATGCAGATCAACTTAGCCACTTCAGGAAAAGAGATCACTGAAGAAACTGATAATTGCTTTAAGGAATTAGCAAAAACAGATAGCCAACTTGATACCTTACAAACAGCGATTGAAAAAGCAGATTTAGTAAAAGATATAGAAAAGAAAAAACAACTTCTCGCTAAAATTGGCGCAACACAGCAGCACTATTGCCAAGAAGCCGAACAACTTGAAAAGCGCCTATCGAAATTAGAACAACACTTACATGACATACTTTGTAATGCTAATTTGGCAGTAAATAAAGTACTTCATTCCGGTGTAGAAATTCATATTTTTGATAAGGTGTTAAAAACTAACCGTAATTACCCTCCATGTAATGTAAAATTACAGGAAGGTAAAATTGAAGTTGAATTTAAAACCAGCTAATGAGACTCAGTGGCGATGCTGCTGAATCTCATAATTATTTGGGATCTATAGAATATCAGCGACTTGGTGTTTTAATTGTTCATTCCAAACACCCACTTGAACCTGTCCTATATGTGGTTTTTGTAAAAGCAGCATTGCTAAACGTGACTGACCAATTCCACCACCAATTGTTTGCGGAAATTCATTTGCCAAAAGCTGCTTATGCCAATCAAATTCTAATCTTGCTTGATCTGCGGTAATCTCAAGTTGTTTTATAAGGGCCTCGGCATCAACTCGAATACCCATTGATGAAATCTCAAACGCATCTTCAAGCACAGGGTTCCATACAATAATATCACCATTTAGGCCGCTGTATTGCTCACATGTCGCGCTAGACCAATCGTCGTAATCTGGTGCTCGCACATCATGTATTTTTGCATCACCTAGTTGACCACCAATGCCTATTAAAAAGACCGCCCCGTACTCTTGAGCTATGGCTTTTTCTCGCTGTTTTGCTGTGAAATCAGGATACATTTGGCGTAGCTGCTCAGAGTGAATAAAGGTAATGTCTGCTGGTAAAAAACCACCGATGCCAAATTCATCAGCAACAAACTTTTCAGTGGCTTTTAAGCCTTGATACAGTGATTGAACTGTCTGTTTTAACTTATCTAAAGAGCGCTCAGAGCTTGCACAAATCACTTTTTCCCAATCCCATTGATCAACATACACAGAATGAATTGGGCTCAAAGATTCTTCATCAGGGCGCAGTGCTTTCATGTGGGTATATAACCCCTCTCCAACAGCAAAGTCATATTGAGCCAACGTTTTTCGCTTCCATTTTGCTAATGAGTGTACGACTTCAAACTGACTGCCAGGAATCGCTTTAACACTCACGCTCACCGCATTCTCAGTACCGCTTAAGTTATCTTGAATCCCATCACCTACTTTTGCCAAAATTGGCGCCTGAACTTCAATTAAACCAAGTTGTTTTTCCAGTTGCTGTGAAAAAAATTGTTTAACTTTACTTATTTGCTGCTGTTGCTGCACATAGTGTGAACTCATAATAATTGGCCTCATTCCCAGTTATTGTTACTTGCTTATTTTGTCGCTGCGACAAACTTCAATAAAACAATCCTTAATCATTTAGCAATTAAATTCAATAACCGATAACAAAAAGACCTTTTAAATATCAATACAATCAATTTAATGGTATAAAAAACAAAAATACGATAATTAAAGTGGCTTATTTATATGGAAAATTATCAAATCGATAATCTCGATAAACAGATACTTCACGCATTAATGGATAATGCGCGCGCTCCCTATGCAGAATTAGCTAAACGTTTTGCGGTCAGTCCAGGCACAATTCATGTCCGCGTTGAGAAAATGAAGTTGGCGGGTATTATTACTGGTACTCAAGTTAGTATTGACGCAAAACAGCTAGGCTATGATGTATGCTGCTTTATAGGGATTAACTTAAATAACGCCCGTGATTACCCGCAAACCCTATTACTTTTAAAAGAGCTTGAAGAAGTAGTTGAAGCTTATTACACCACGGGTAATTACAGTATTTTTATAAAAGTGATGACTCGCTCAATCGATCACCTACAGGATGTACTGATCAATAAAATTCAGGCAATTGAAGCAATTCAATCGACTGAAACGCTTATATCACTACAAAACCCGATTAGCCGCAGCGTAATGCCTTGAGGAACTAATTGGCGTATAATCTCGCTACTTTAAAGCTAATAGAAAAGGTAAATGATGGAAAACACACGCTTTCACCGCGTTAAAAATGTATTGGATCGTCGCCAAACAGATTTAACCGTGTGCTTAGAGGATGTGCACAAGCACCATAATTTATCCGCCATTGTACGAAGCGCTGACGCTGTCGGCTGCCATCATGTGCATGCAGTATGGCCTGAAAAGCAAAAATGGCTGACCAATAATACCTCTGGTGGCAGTAAAAACTGGATTGACACTCATCTGCATAAAAATATTGATGATGCAGTCACTAGCATGCGTAAACACAATCCAGATGTACAAATACTCGCGACCAACTTAAGTCCAGATGCAGTTGATTATCGCGATATTGATTACACAAAACCAACTGCTATTATTGTGGGTCAGGAAAAAACTGGGATCTCACCTAAAGCGCTGGCTCATGCAGATAAAAATATCATTATTCCAATGCAAGGAATGGCGCAATCACTGAACGTATCTGTAGCTGCAGCGTTAATTTTATTCGAAGCTCAACATCAGCGCCTAAAGGCCGGCTTATATGATCGCGATATGCTAGATGAACGCATAAAACACACCATGCTATTTGAAGGCTGCCACCCTATAATTGCGCAAAAATGCAAAGAAAAAGCACTGCCATACCCTGCACTTGATGAAAACGGAGAAATTGTGGCTGATGAGATTTTTTGGCAGACACTAAAACACACTTGATGCCTTGCCTATTCGCACGTAAACTCAAAAACAATCTAAAAATTAAAGTGTTGAGCCTATTTTGTCAAAGCCCGATTTAAGTCGATTTCCGATAACCGAACTAAAAGGTGTTGGGCCAAAAATGGCTGAACGCCTAAAAAAATTAGGCATTTTCACTGTACAAGATATGCTCTTTCACTTGCCTCTTCGCTACGAAGACCGCACGCGAATATATGCAATAAATGAATTACAAGCTCACAGCCATGTAAGTATTGAAGCCACGATAGAGACTAGCCAAATCACATTTGGCAAACGTCGTATGCTAGTGTGCCAAGTTAACGATGGGACTGGCAGACTTACACTGAGGTTTTTTAACTTTAGCGCCGCACAAAAAAATGCCATGGATGCAGGGAAAATCATTAGATGTTTTGGTGAAGTACGCCGTGGCCGTGTTGGCTTTGAAATGACGCACCCAGAATATAGCATCAGCGACTCACCCGCGGAGCAACCTACCGCCAGCACACTGACACCCGTTTATTCTACAACAGAAGGGTTAAAACAACTTTCAATTAGAGCATTAAGCGATCAAGCCATTGCACTTTTAGACAAATATCACGTTGAAGAACTGCTACCAGATAAATTCCAACATGCTGGGATGGGGCTAACGGACGCACTACATATACTGCACCGACCGAGTAATGACGCCGATATCAGCGCGTTAGAGCTCGGCTCACACCCTGCGCAACAACGGCTTATTTTCGAAGAGCTGATTGCACAAAACCTAAGTTTATTAAAATTACGCCAGCAAGGTCAGCAAGTTAAAGCAGTCGAATTAACTCCCTCGAATACGCTAGAGCAAGATTTTCTTTCGCAACTCCCATTTGCACCTACGAATGCTCAAAGCCGAGTAGTGAGCGAAATTAAGCATGACTTACAACACCCTTATCCAATGATGCGTTTAGTACAAGGCGATGTTGGCTCGGGTAAAACCTTAGTTGCCGCATTAAGTGCCTTAACAGCAATAGCACAAGGCTATCAAGTTGCACTAATGGCGCCAACCGAGATATTGTCTGAGCAGCATGGCATTACATTTTCACAGTGGTTTTCTGCTCTAGGAATAAAAACAGCGTGGCTCGGTGGAAAAACCAAAGGCAAAGAACGTGCAACCACACTTGAGCAAATAGCCTCGGGCGAAGCTCAAATGATTGTAGGTACTCACGCTCTATTTCAAGAACAAGTCGTTTTTAATAACCTCGTCCTTATTATTATCGATGAGCAGCACCGCTTTGGCGTTCATCAACGGTTATCGCTAAGAGAAAAAGGTCGCTTTGGTGACTGCTACCCACACCAATTGGTCATGACTGCCACACCCATACCTCGAACGTTAGCAATGACGGCCTATGCCGATTTAGAAACTTCAATCATTGATGAGTTACCCCCTGGCAGGACTCCAATAACAACTGTAGCTTTACCTGATCTCAGGCGTGAAGAAATTATCCAAAGGGTTAAAACGGCCTGCACTGAGCAAGGAAGACAGGTCTATTGGGTATGCACTTTAATAGATGAATCTGAGGTGCTTCAGTGTCAAGCGGCTGAAGACTCAGCCTTACAGCTAACTCAAGCACTCCCAGAACTCTCTGTGGGCCTAGTTCATGGTCGAATGAAGTCAGTTGAAAAACAAGCCATCATGAGCGACTTTAAAGCCGGTAATATCCATGTGTTAGTTGCAACGACTGTCATAGAGGTTGGTGTCGATGTACCTAATGCCAGTTTAATTATTATTGAAAACCCAGAGCGTCTAGGGCTTGCTCAGTTACATCAATTACGCGGACGTGTTGGCCGTGGAGCCACCGCCTCCCACTGCGTATTGCTTTACCATGCACCACTTTCAGCAACCGCGCAAAAACGCTTAGCAGTACTACGTGATAGTAACGATGGCTTTGTTATTGCTGAACGAGACTTAGAAATAAGAGGGCCTGGTGAAGTGCTCGGTACCAAGCAAACAGGGTTAGCCGAATTTAAAATCGCCGATTTAAGCCGTGATAAGTATATTTTAAACCAAGTAAGACCTATTGCCTCAGAATTACTTAGAACACACCCTAACTTAGTGGATAAATTAATCCACCGCTGGTTGGCAGGGAAATCTGATTACGCACTAGCTTAAAAATATATTCAAGCATAAAAAAACCCAGCAATTCGGCTGGGCTTATTATCAACTATTAAAATTACAATAGTTTAGAATTTGTATTCAATACCAACACCCATGTAATCTTGGTCTACTAAGCTGTCCATGTCGAAGTTAGAGTAGAAACCGAATACTTTGGTATTTTTAGTAAGTTTGTGATCAACACCTGCTGAAATAGCTGTTTTAGTGTCACCTTGGTCAAAATCGATAACTTGGTACTGAACTTTGAAAGTATTGCTGTTTAGTTTGTATGCTGCATTCACTAAGTAGCCATCAGCTTCACTGCTGCCATCTACTTTTTCTTGTGTTTGGTACATAGCGCCCAATTTAAATTCGCCTAACTTACCTTGAACAGTAGCACGAACAACATCATAGCCATTCACTTCACTGTCAGCTGCAACTGATGCATAAATGTCGCTTTTCTTAAGGCCTGAATCACCATACGTTAGTGCAACTGAATAACCGTTGTCACCATCGGTTGAATCTTCAGCGATAAAAGAGGCTAAAACTTTAAAGCCATTTAGGTCATTAGAAGCGTAAGAGATGCTATCACCCAGGCGGTTTTCACCTTTAAATAAATTTTTAAGGTCACCTTCTAAATCATTAAATAAGTCAATTTTGCCTTGAGACTGTTTCATTGCAGTGTCGTTACGACCAATTACAACCTGACCAAAGCCACCTTTAAGACCAACATATTGATTACGAGCAGTAATATTATCTTTGTCACCTTTTGAATCGGCATCAGAAACATCTACACCAAACTCAAACTTATAAACAGCTTCAAGGCCGTCAGTTAAGCTTTCAGACCCTTTAAGACCAAAACGAGAGTTATTGCTCTTAATCTCAGTGAATGAACCTTCACCATCATCAGATGATTGCACCGTAACGTTCGCTTTACCGTATACGTCAACATCTGCTGATGCCGAAAAAGATAAAGCACCCAATACTGTTAGCAACAGACTAGAATTTACAAATTTCATATTAACAACCTCATAATCGCAACAAACTAATTTTTAAAACAGCTGCAGTTTGCCCGCATTTAATGACAGAAATATTACAGCAGAAACATTTCTGCCTCATTTGTTTAATAAAAAAGAACAATTAACGACACGTAACTGTCATAGTTACTCATTAAGCTATTGGCCTAGCTTTGGCCCTAACTCAATCAGCAAATTCACTAGCTTTTCAAGTAATTGTTTTTGTTCATTATCTTTATGGTAAGCAACAAAAATATCCCTTGAAGTATGTTCAACATCAGGAACTTCAAATAATTCACCCGCTTCGATGTAGTTTTTTACCAATACATCAGGTATAAACGCACTTCCGCCACATTGCAAAATTAAATCTAACGCGATTCTTCCTGTGCTTGTTCTAAAGAAAGGTGGTGTGCGACCATTAAACTGGCGAGCATGCCACAGTGAAAACGTCGTTCCCCAGTCAACATAAACATATTTGTTGTCAAAAAAGTTTTCGTTTGCAGCTGCTTCATAAGCACTAACCGGAATAATAGGAAGCTCGCAAATACGCTCCACCACCAGCTCATCTACTTTTGGCGGATCAAATAAAATAGCTAAATCCAGTGTCCGTTCAAGTAGTAGTCGCGTGCTTTCTTGTTGCGCTTTGACTTCAGCAACCAGTGAAACACCGGGCATAGCGGATACTATATTGGTAATACCAAACTGTAAAAAAGCATCCCAAATATTGGGAGTTCCCGCTAAACTCACCTGTTTATGCATATTATCCGCTAATGCAACGTCTACTTTCGCTCGCTGCATACCGGTAATAATCATTTGTGCATGGGGTAATAATCGCTCACCAGGGGCCGTTAGCTGAATGTTATTGCGCTGACGAATAAATAAATTTACACCCAACCCCTGCTCAAGCTGACGTATTCGAAAGCTGACTGCCGACTGTGTTATGTATAAATTTTCGGCCGCTTTGCCAAAATGTCTTGTTCGTACAACTTCTACAAACGTTTTTAATAAATCGATATCCAATTATTTATCCTCACGATAAAAATTTCTCGCTTAAAAAACCATGCAACTTGCTCCATACTCCAGCATGAAATTAGGGCATGAGGAAACAGCCATGAGCAATGATATTTCAGTACTTCGCCAAGCATTTGTAAGCCAACGTCAGTTCTATGATGACAAAAACTTCCCTCGCGGATTTAGCCGCAGTGGTAATTTCACATTACTTGAAGCAAGTATCCTAGAGCAACATGGAATTATTCTTAGTGGGTTATACAACAAAACCCTCATACCACAAAATGAAATTCAAGAACAATTTCTAAAGGTTATCAATGGTGAGTCTGCTGTTAGTAATGCCATTGAAAGAGCATGGTTAAAATACTTGAAGATAACAACCTGTAAAACCAAATTTCATACCTTGTTTGGTCGCTCAAAAATATCCACCCCATTGCCACAAAGTCCAACATATCATTTCGATGCTGACGGGGTATAAATCCCGTCAGTTTACAAATAATAGTGTAATGGCATTTGCTTTTTTGTGTTTTAACAGTTAAAACTTGTATTAGCAGCTATATTTGCTCAAGTAAACTAGTATCAAGGTGATACGTGACACGAAAAATTTTAATTATTGAAGACACGCCAACGATTGCGATGGTACAAAAGCACATTGCAATCAAAGCAGGCTATGATGTTGATATTGCTGGTTCACTTGCACAAGCAGTCGAATACATTGAAAAAAACAACTATTTTTGCGCTGTAGTAGATTTTATCTTACCTGATGCCCAAAATGGTGAAGCTGTGCCGTGTACCGTTGGTGCAGAAATCCCCACGATTGTAATGACTGGCAGTTTAGATTCTGCTACACGGGATACCGTTGAAAAGTACCCAATCATTGATTACATCACTAAAGAAAATAAACAAGCATACCAATACCTCTCAAAACAACTGTTACGTTTACCTAGAAACGAAAATATTAAAGTACTAGTTGTTGATGATTCCTTATCAGCAAGGCGCCATATATCGAGCTTACTTAAACGACACAAATACCAAGTACTCCAAGCTGACAGTGGTGAGCAAGCGTTAAAGTTGCTTGCTAAAACACCTGATATTGATGTGATCATCACCGATAACGAAATGCCAAATATGAATGGTGATGAATTATGTAGTGAAATTCGTAGGCTCTATAGCAATGATGAAAAAGCTATCATAGGTATTTCCGGTTCAGATGCTGAACACTTGTCGGCGCGTTTTTTAAAAAGTGGGGCGAATGACTATTTACGAAAACCATTTAACAATGAAGAGTTTTATTGTCGATTAAGCCAAAACGTCGATATGCTTGAGAATATAGCGACTATTCGACTACAAGCTAACTCTGACTACCTAACAAAACTCCCTAATCGCCGTTACTTTTTTGAAGAAGCAAATAAGTCGTTAAAGCACTTAAAAAAGCAAGAGAAAGCAACCTCCCTTGCCATGATAGATATTGACCACTTTAAATCAATTAACGACACCCATGGTCACGATGCTGGCGATGAGGTACTTAAAGGTTTATCTGTTTGTTTTGCCAAACATTTCAGCAAACACTTAGTCGCGCGTTTGGGCGGGGAAGAATTTGCGGTTTACTTTGCAGACACAGCAAAGTCAGAAGCAATCGAATTACTTGAGAAATTTCGACAATTTATTGAAATAAACAGCCCTAAATTTAGTGCCGAAAAGATTAAGTTTACGATTTCGGTAGGGTATTCCCAAGGGCCTGTTTACAAGATAGATGATCTATTAAAACAGGCCGACATTAATCTTTACAAGGCAAAAGAGTCTGGGCGTAATAAAGTTATCGCCTAAACAGGCTTCACAGGCGCAGGAACCGCTGCACGCTTGCGCTTTTGTGATTGTCGATATGAATCCCAGCTAAAAATAGCCAGCGCACTCCAAATACATGCAAACGTCACCACTCGCTCGTTACTAAATACTTCACCGTAAAACATCACCGCAAGAATAAACATTAGGCTTGGGCCTATGTACTGAAAAAAGCCCAGTGTCGTGTATTGTAAACGCTTAGCAGCCCCGGTAAAGCAAAGCAAAGGCAGGGTAGTAACAACACCTGCACTAATTAATAATAAGTTGGTATACCACTCATTTAACATTAAGTTAGAGCTTGATGTAGGAGCCATTAACCACCAATAGATTAACGCTATTGGTAGTAAAATAACCGCTTCTAGTAATAACCCTGGTAAAGATTCTATTGGTAGCTTTTTACGCAACAAGCCATAAATAGCAAATGAGCCAGCAAGAGAAAATGCCACCACAGGAAAGGAGCCAAAGCTCACCAGCTGAATAACTACGCCACTAAACGCTAATGCCACAGCAATACCTTGCCATTTTCGTAATTTCTCACCTAAAAACACCATACCAAGCAACACATTGAGCAACGGGTTAATATAGTAGCCTAAGCTTGCATCAAGCATATGGTCGTTATTAACAGCCCAAATGAACAACCCCCAGTTAAACCCCAGTAAAGTCGCGGTAAGCCCTAACATAAGCAGTAATTTAGGCTGTATAATCACATGTTTTATTTTACGCCACTGCTGCATCACCGATACAATAACGATAATGAACAACACAGACCATACTACGCGGTGCATTAGTATTTCAAATGCCGAAATGTGCTGCAATAACTTAAAGTAAATGGGCGCCAAGCCCCACATGAAAAAGGCCATACAGGCTAATATAACGCCCTTACGTTGTTCAGGATTTGTTGGCATAAATTTATTCTAAGCATGGAAAAGGCGGCTAGTTTACTCTTCGAGCCGTGTTTTATCCAACTAAATAAGTCCCTGTACCAAAGGCAATTTGCACACCCAATTCATTGTGTAACTCCATTCGGCAAACACACACTTTATTTCCTGAGCGAATCAACGTAGCACTGGCGGTAAACTCTGCTCCTTTACCCGGTCGTAAGTAGTCGGTTCTTAAATCAATGGTGCCGAGTGTTGATAGCTGTTTTTGAATACTGATTACATCAATCGTTTCAAGTTTATCAATGATAGAAGCCGCAGCAAGCATACCACCGACATTATCAAGTACCGCGGAGATAACTCCACCATGCAGAATTTTTTGCGAAGGATTACCAATAAATACATCCTGCCAAGGAAAGGTTATCTGTGCTTGCTCTGCATTAAGTGATTTAACGCTAATTTGTAAAAATTGATTAAACGGCATTTGCTCAACAAAAATGTGGGCAACTTGATTGGTTAGCATGGTTTTATTCATTGTTATTTTTCACTATTGCAAACTGGTAAGATGAGTAAAGCACAACTAAAAAGAAAGTGCGATAAAAAGCTCCTATGCAAGATCGCTTAAAAGCTCTAAAATAACCGCGATGAATACACTAGCCCCTACTTCAAGCGCCATAGTGCGCACTCCCGCAGCCATACTAAAGCAAGTATTTGGTTATAGCGAATTCCGAGACGGCCAAGAAGCCGTGATTAATGCTGCACTTGATGGCAAGGACTCGCTTGTACTGCTTCCAACTGGCGGAGGCAAGTCTGTGTGCTATCAAGTACCGGCCTTAGCTTTGAGTGGCCTCACAGTCGTGATTTCACCTTTAATCTCCCTCATGCAAGATCAAGTCACTCAATTGCAAGCTCTCGGCGTAAAGGCTGCGTATATAAACAACAGCCTAAATCGTGATGAGCAACAACAGATATACCAACAGTTACATAGTGGCCTAATAAAATTGCTGTATGTTGCCCCAGAGAAAGTGTTACAAAGAGAGTTCTTAGAGCGATTGAGCCACTCAAATATCAGTTTATTTGCTATTGATGAAGCGCACTGTGTATCGCATTGGGGACATGACTTTAGACCCC
>Ga0209603_1003307_pt1 | contig 14049 bp, 10 predicted proteins | sample COGITO_mtgs_1206_FD_184812 | JGI IMG/M metagenome (GOLD analysis project Ga0209603, IMG submission 184812) | Pelagic marine microbial communities from North Sea - COGITO_mtgs_120607 (SPAdes) (version 2) | ecosystem: Environmental > Aquatic > Marine > Epipelagic ... | reverse complement strand
AGGCAGATGGGCTCATCACCAGATCAATTGAAATCGCCACAGATTGGAGTCAGTGGGGCAACCATTTCCGAGAAGCGACCAAGCATTTGCTTCATGTACAAACGCTCAACGATTTTGAGACACACCTCAGGCATGAACAAACGCTGATTGAAGCCGCCGGAACGACGCCTGAATTCAAGGACGGCGTAGATAATTTCTTGGATAAATGATTGAAATGCGAATAGATGAACTCATTAAAAAAATGAAAACAGAGGTACTTCCATACGGTCTTGACTGGGAAGATAGTTTGTATCTCAGAGAGAATTATGTAGAGTCCCTTCCGAAATTGTTTGAGGCCTTATTTTCATTAGATATCCTCTCGCTTCCAAGTAATGAGGTGGTAATATTATTTGATGAAACCAAAGGAGTTATCTCCGAAATAACTCAAGAAGAAAAATACAGCCTACCAGGGCCTGTTTCAACCCTCTTTAGCCGTTATATCGACGGATATTTGGAAGCAGGGAAAACAGAAGGGTTCTCAAATCTTGAAGAGTATGGAAAAATTATACATTCCATCCTTTCAGTAATTAGTCGTATACCAGAACATAGACACATCGAACATCTATTGAAGTTGATGAAACCAGTCGGCCCGAGGGATCTGCCTGAACGCATAATTGAACAATCGTTGAGAGCCCTAGAGAAGTTAACCCTACGTTCCAGTAAATTCGATGGCCGGAAGTTAGAGCATTCCCCTGAGGAATTAAGTGAGGAAGATATTCAACATATATTGAATACGATGGTTAATGGGCACTTGAAAGATACATTCAATGATGTAGCAATATTTTGTGAATGTGGGATAGAAGCAACGACTTTGGATTTGTCTCAAAATAATGAATCTAGTGACGACGATCGGTTGGAATGTAGTGTTTGTAATTATTATATCAATGGGGAATATTACACTTGTGAGGGATGTAAGATGTTGATTTGCCACGATGTTTGTGTGAGCCCCACTCTCAAAGGGGTACCAAATAGAGAAATCGCCTTAGAAATTATAACCAATTTGAACTCGATTAAGGTTGTACCTCATGTGATGCCATTTTTAGACTCAGAGTTCAGTTACGAATGTACTATCTCTTTGAATTTTTTGGAACATTTTTGGTCAGAGGAATATCTCGACAAAGTGTTCTCAATCGTTCAACGCTCAGATGCTAGTTATTCAACAATTGCAGCAATTCGTTTAACCGGTGAATTTGGCGATGGTCATCATATTGATGTACTGCTAAATGAATTAGAGAGGTACTCTAAATTATCAGGGAAAGGATTCAAGATTGCGAGAGATGCTGTTGAAAATTCGTTGGTAAAACTGCGAGAACATTGCAAAGAACAGTTGGTATTCCTAGCAATCGATGAACATATCTCTACTGGATACAGGAATTCAGTAAAACGCGTGATTAAGATGATTAATGAAGTCGAGAATCAAAGAGAACGAGTTGCCCGGGACTGGAGGCCAGATTTATATTCCTGGCGCTCTGATAAAGCACATGAGGAAAACAAAGATTACTCTTTTCAAATTCTGACCGGCGATGCTATCTTGAAAATATACAATAGGCAACCCCTAACCTATATTGATCTTATGAGTATTGATGGAATTGGAGCATACAAAGTAAATCGATATGGATTTGAAATTCTCACCATAGTCAATAATAATCAGCTTGAACGGTATAAGGAAGAGGTACCTAGAGCATGGAAACTAAGTGAGGATGTAGAAGAGCACCTACTTCATTCCTGCATGCATCAGTTTAATCGGGATGATGTAGAGAAAATCCCCGAGTCGGATATCGCCAAATTCTTGAGATCTAGAGATTGCCACACCAAAGGACAACTCAGGAGAATCCTTCATGAACAATTTATCAACGAGGAAAAAGAAATCATCAACAAATTGCTTGAATATGTTTTAATCAAGATAACATCTTCCGAGACAGATTTCACTTTGTTAGAAGGCGGGGTAAAACGAGGGAAAAGATTTGCTCTCATCACAAATTAGTTTGTTTTCCTGAGTTAAAATCTATACCTATAACAGTCATTGGCACTGTAATGAATCTGAAATAATACCCCATCCCTGAAACAATGTTATCAAATGTGATCCGATTTCCATTTGAATTAGGTCTCGCTTTTGGATTAACAATACTATGTCTTAGTTGTGAAGAGTTCGTGGTTTGTGTGATGTAGTAGCATTCTTTGATGATTCCATCTTCGTATAAGGACTGAAAGGCCAACATCTTTTGAAATGCTCCCTGAGAGTGCCCAAAGTAAAAACAAAACCCAACATCTTCAACAATTCCGTCTATTGCATGGTTGCAATATTCTCCTACTCTGACCTTCCCCGATATGCCTGCTTCTCGAAACTTATTCAGAACTTCATTTTGTTTAGGGAGTTCATCATATGATTCAATTTCAAATTGATTGACTAACTTATCCACAATTGATCTGATGATATCATTTTGGTTCAGGTACTCGAAGTTAAACTGTTTCACTTCCATTTTATCACGTATCCCAATTGAAAGCGGAAAATGGAATTTCTACCTTTTTCCATTCACCTTCGCCCATATCCTGCGGAATGTGTGCTTCAACTTCTCCAGATTCTACGACGAGGAGCTTTGGTTCCGTGGAAGATAAATCCCAAAGGTGGAAGTAATAATTTGGTTTGTTCCTCATCATTGACTTATATTCTCCAGATGAAAAGAACAATCTCGCTTTATTCCAGGAGCTTTTTGAAGTTTTAACCTCAATGCAAATAGGTTGTAAACTATTTACTCCCCGAACAGATTCAATATCGTATCCGAAATTTTCACTTTCTTGAGCAACAAGTCGAGGAGTTACACCGGTGCGCTCCAATTCATATTCATAAGACAAAAACTCCCCCTCATCACCAGTCTCCGTATTTTCGATTCCATCCAACATTCTCATATGATTTTTGGCGCGATTCCACCAGTTCATAATGTCTTTACTTGGCTCATCAGTGAATAGATCGAGTTCCCTGAATATTTGTTTAATATCGATGTCGCTAAGGTTTTGTTCGCAACTAATAGTCCCTTTCTTCATGTATTTCCTCCAAAGCGGTTTGGCATTTTGGATGTATAACCAGAACAGTTCCCTAAGTAGTTTAAATTCATCATGAATGACTGACGCTAATTCATCATTAATCGTCATTTGATTATCTAGATTTGGAGACAACCACTGGTTTGCTATTCCAAGTCGAATGATTCTTCCTGAATTTCCACGATATCGTATTTGGTCGGTTTGAAACTCCTCAATTAAGTGCTCTAGTGTCCAGTTTGATTCTTCATGGATTGTCCTCAATATCGGGATCGCATTTTCAAGAAATCCAATAGAGAGTCGATGAGATTTCATGCTTACCCCTCATCACCATTGTTCAATTTCTTCATCAGAAACAAGTGGTTCGAGAATACCGAGTTGTGGATTTAAATTTGGATCGTTTAGCCAGTTATACATGGCCTCCATTTTCCTCTTGAGATTCGTATGAATCATTTGATCAATCGAACTTTTACAAGTCAGAATTTCAATATTGGTATCGTGTTTTGCACAAATAATATCACCATCTTCATCAATTCCGTATCTGTGGATTCTGTCCATAGATTGCATAAATTGGGTGGCATGGAATGTTCTATCGAGATAAATTGCATGATGGCAGACATCATGTAAACTGATACCTTCTCCTGCTGCGGCAGGGTTTGCAACCATGACCCAACAAGAATCATCAGTTTTGAATTTGTTAATTCTTGCTTCACGAGTTTCTTCCTCTGAATCAGAAACATCTGCATATCGAGCATAAGGGTCGTCTTTTCCATCATCTGTAGGGACATCACCTCGGATATATACTGCATTCAAATCATCAAGTTCCTCAGCAATCAACGCCACATTATCAACAAATGAGGACCAAATTAACACCTTCTTCCCTTCCGCCGCTAATTCCCTTGCTCTTTTGATGGCATAGTTAAATTTAGGGCCATAACTCGGAATATTATTTTTACAAGCTTCCAATTTCTTTGCTAAATCTGAGTCAACTAGGTTCAACAGTTCTGAGAACTTTTCTCGAACGAGAACAGGGTTTGAAGCAACCATAACTGCAAAAATTATTACACGCTGTAATTTGATTATTTGAGCTTTCAATCTTTTGTTGTTTTTTGCCTTTGCTTCCGCTACCGCCCAATTTCTCAGCAAGGTATGAATTTCTGATTGCATTTCATCCATATCAAACTCTTTGAATGTAATTATGACATCCTTGAGCCCTTGATCACCCTTCGTAGTTCGAACAAAACGGCCCTGAGTAAATTCCATGACAGACTCATCATTAATTTCATTTACAAGATGCGGTAGAAGAGATTGGAATTGGTTGACAAGATCCGATGCAGATTTTGGCATTGGTGTTCCAGAAAGAATAACGCGATGTGACGCGAATGGGGCGATTCTTTTTACAGCGCTTGTAAATGACTTCCCTCCTTTGAAATGATGACTTTCATCAAAAATTGTGACAACTTTGTGTTCGTTCTCGATCATCCGTTGAATATATTCCGAGAAAACTCTGTATCTGAACCACAGACGATTGTAATTTACAAGTACTGCTTTGTAAGGCTTTTTTCTAGCCAGTATTTTGCCTCTGAGTTGGTCATCGTCCCCAATCGCACGAATAATTTCATCTGGTTTGATGTTGAGGCTTGCAGCAAGTTCATGCTCCCATGCAACATATGCGTTTCTAGGACAAACTATTACAAAAAGAGCATCACCACCAGCTACTACCGTCGAGAAAGCCAGAGATTCAACAGTTTTACCGGCACCGGGAACTGAAAATATGGCAGCATTGTCCCGCTTTGATGTTGAGATCAGATTCGTCATTTGGAAGGTTGATAGCGGACGACCAGTCTTGTCGTTTGAATTCCAACCTCCACTATCAAGCCGGCTTTGTATTTCTTCAATGGTGAACTCCTCTCTAACCGTGTCTGGAGTATCGAGGAGGTTGCGTGTGAATCCAATAATTTGCTTCGCATCCTCTGTCAATCTTACATCGTCATCAATGTGCCTAATCACATCAATGATACTGTCAAAAAATTCTATGAAAAGAGGAAAGCTAATCGACAAACCACCTTCAATTTCAGTGACCTCTGTATCGATGTTGCTATCGGATAACAAACCATATATTTCCTGTACTGCGTCCTCAAAGGCGTTATCAGAGGTAAACAATACCTCACCATCTTCAGGTGTAAAATCAACTGTAAACATGTTTCCAACTCACTTATTGAGGAGCTTCTGTATTTCCAGTAATTTCTTAACCGCCTTGTTCACTTCAGACTTGAGTCCTTTCTTGTCAATAGTTTCCCAGTTGTCAATGATGTTGTCAAAGCTTGTTAAACTGCTTTTAATCTGTCTTAAACCAAAGGTTTTTTGATTCTTTGCAGCGTGTTTTTTCTTCCTGATGTCTTCAGTGTCAGATATTTTCCGAGTCAAGTCAGAGGGTTTAATTTTCTCGAGATCAATCTTTTCCTTTTCAGTTTTTGATTCGTTCTTCTTTTTGCGTGGAGCTAGGAGGTCATCCGTTGGATTGTCCCCCGTTTCACCTTCGGTTGTTTCATCTTCTGAGACGATGAATGCGTCGATGTTCTTGGCAAGTTCACCGATGAGAACGTGAACTGTTTTCCCAACTTCTTTAGAGGATTCTTTGGGTTCAGTCATGAATTTGAATGCAATCTGTTTCATTCTTTCTCTCTTGCCCCGATCCTTTTCTTTGTTCATCTGCTGTGCCAGTGTTTTGAAGGCTTGCTTGAGACTCATCTCACGTAATTCTTGCCAGTAATCGGCTTTACCAACATACGCTAGGAATTCTTTAGCAAGTTGGATACGTTGTACTTCAAACCTCACATCTTGCTCGGACAGACCCAGTGTCTTGCCTATTTGTTGAGGCGTTTTACCTTTTTTCATCTCTTCTATTGCCCAAAGGCCAGATTGTATCCAGTCGAATGGTACAGCAGCAAGTTTTGTTTCTTGGAAACTCGCTTCAAGTTCTCGTTCGTCTCCAGGAGTACCGTTATCGGGTAGGAATGCAACATATGCTTGCTGTAGTTTGTCGTATTTGGACATGTTTGAATGGTATAGTTCACGGAAAACGCAGAGTCTCTGATTTCCGTTCAGTACCCGTCCATCAGGAGTAGCAATCAAAGCCTCCTGCAGGACCACATCATTTTTCGGGTTTTTGAAATAGTTTAGCGCATCTTTACGGTCGTGATTCTTTCTTAAAAATCCATTAATCATTTTTTGAGTCGAGAGGGCATCTTTATCTACATTCTTTTCGAAATGATCTTCGTCGAAAGAGTTTTCAGCAATGTTTTGTAGAAGGTGTGGTTTGATTCGCGTATTGAATAAATTGTATCGTAAATCCTTGATGCTGATTCGATGAACTGGAATCTGCACCAGGCGTCCTTTCCACTTGATGTCGATATTACCCACTGGGTCTGAACCCAATGAGTCTTTCATTCGCTTAAATCCGTTAGGGGTTTTGCCCAGATACTCGTCAGGAAGTTCTGCCATGGCTTTCTCATATATCGAGAGTAATTAAATTCATACCCCACAATGGCTGCAAGGTTCTCTCCAGTATACCCATTTCCCCAGTGAGTCAATCTCACCGCTTAATTCAGTCCACTTGTTTCCTTTGTGACCTGTACGTGAAGGACTTTCTCGAACAGCATTTTTGATACTTCGCATCCATTTTGGCTTATTCTCAGAGTTGAACTCGAGATCGCTTTCAGTGAACTGATAATCTGAGTCAAGTAAAAGATTTTCCAACTCAGAAATGGTGTATTTTTGACCAACCTTCATCAACTTACTTAATTCAACTTTGAAACGCTCCCACTCTGCCATCATATCACCTAGAAATTACTCACAATTATTTCATTTATTAATTCTCTGCCTTCGCCAACACTATTGATTGAATGGATTGTCTGGACGCGTTGAATATTGAAGGGTGAATACAATTTGTCAAAAAAGTCATCATTTTCATCTGCATTTTTAGGGTCGGAATTTGACAACATTAGTTTTGACCCGGTAGCAGATAACTTCGAGAAAAACTTGGCTAAGTCTTTTTGGTCCCCATCATTAAATCCAGATCTCGTGTAGGTTGTGAAACTTGAACTTGTTGTTAGGGGGCGATATGGAGGATCGAAGTATACGAATGTTTTCGCATCCACGTACCGTTCGCACTCAAGGTAACTTCCGTGGACAATTCTCACATCTCGTAACGCTTTGGAAGCCTTGATTAAACTATCTTCAAACAAAATTGTTGGATTCACGTACGAACCAATTGGAACATTAAATTCACCCTTGCGATTGACTCGAAACAGTCCGTTAAAACAGGTTCGATTAAGAAATATCATTTGTGCTGCGCGTTCTATTCTTTCATCTTTCGACAAGCTAACGCCCACTTTACTATTCCACTCTCGACGTATTGAGTAAAAGTATTCCTTTCGTTTTTCAGGGATACCTGAATCTTTGTCCCCATCCCAACAAGGGAAGTTGTTTTCTAATGTCTTAAGTTCTTCAATTAAGCTATCAACTTCATGCTTGACAATATCGTAACAAAGCACGAGCTCTGGATTGATGTCAAACGCTATGAATCTCTTAATCGTTCTATGAAACGGTATCGTTGTTTTTGGGAGTTTCGATCTGATTTGAGGGAGAAGTTTGGTTTTCCCTCCAGCCCATTTTAGAAACGGTCCGGCAGGTTTTCTGTTTGATAAAAAGTCAAACAAAAGCGCACCTCCCCCCAGAAATGGCTCGATGTAAGTCGTTGAATTCAGTTCAACGAATTTTTCTCGAACAGATGTGCCTAATCTGATGGTCGTCATCTGAAGTTTACGTCCCGCTTCTTTGCCTGATTTAATTTCTGTATTGTATGGGATGAAGAGTTCATCAAAGTGTTCTTCAACATCTTGAGGAGAAAGATACCAGATAGTCGCAGTTTTTTTCCAGGTTCTGACAAGATTGCATGGTCCCCCCTGGCCCTTCTTGAACAGAACAACTAGAAGAGGATGGAATATCCCATGTTCTTTTCTTGCGAGTAGAGGTGGGTATTGTGCTCCACGAATCGAACTTGGTAAGGATGAAGTATCTTTTTGAGCAGTAGTTTTGATTTGATATGCCTGAAAACAAAACTCACAAATGAGATCTACAGCTGCGAAACTATTTCCACACTTCTTTACCTTTCCACGCTCATGTTCACAAACAAAACAGCCACCTGCTTTGTTAAGTGTGGATTGAGCAAAATCTTCACCAAGATCTCCGATCTTTTGGTTTTTTGTGCGAGACAAAAAATCACTCTCCTTCTTTAGAATAATCCTTCCACTTATCCTTGTTTTTATCAGCGTCAGCTTTTTCCTTTAATTCTTCAAGGTATGGGCCATTCTTGACGCGCTGACGGGCGAATTTTACATACTTTTCCACAGTATCAAAACCAATAAAACGTCGACCAAGAGCGTTCGCAACGACAGCAGTCGTACCCGTTCCCATGAATGGATCAAGAACAACATGTCCCTCGTGTGTAGAGCCTTGGATGAAATAATTTACAAGACGTTCTGGATACACTGCGACGTGGTTGTCAGCAATCTTCTTTGATTCTGAACCTATTCGGATTTCTGTCGAAGGATGTGCTTTTTTCCCAATCTCTGGTTGAACGATGTCATACCAACCATTATCAAACCTTTCAAGTCTAAGGACTGTCCCTTCTGGTAGGTTTTCCACAATTGGTTTGACGTGGTTCATCGCTCCTTCTTCAATAAGTGTTCCCGGCACCGCTCCCATCGGTTTTGGAGCCCAAGATCCTACACCTCCTAGTTTGTACTCTGTCGTCTCATCATCAAGTTCACGTCTAAAACGCTTTTTTAACGGCCTTTGCATTCGTTTGATGCTTTTAGCATCGTATTCTAACCGCATTAAATCTATGTTGAACACTCTATCCTTTGTTTTCGAAAACCAGAATACGTACTCTACTTTATCACCAAATCTGTTAGATTGAGCAAGGAACTTCCCTTTGTTCCAGAACAAGCGTTCAAATAATCTTAAATTGTTCATTTCGAGTGGTTTAATTTTTTTCATCTTACAATATTCTTTCACGTTGTGGATAGCAAAAATGAGCTCAAAGACAAATGGATGTCGGAAGCCATCTTTTGATTTGTCATTGATGTTCAAGATGAACGACCCTGTTGGCTTTAAAATCCGAGATATCTCGGCGACATATGGTAGAAACCAGGCAACATAATTATCCGGGTGAAATCCTTCAAAACCACCTTCGTAGGCGCGCATGTCCGCATATGGTGGCGAAGTGATGACAAGGTCCATACTATCCGAAGGAAGTTGCTTCATACCCTCCAAACAATCCATGTGATGGATGTCATCCAAGAAAGCCTCCAGAGATGTATCCTTCTTTGCCATCAGTTTTCCTTCTTGACGACGGTTCTTAAAGTCGATCATGTCCCAAGAAGGATGATTCAGTTGGTCTTTTTTCGTGCTATAGTGCTTCTTTGTTTGGAGAGACATAACTGGTCTATTGTTTCAAACGGAATGAGGTAGGCTTTGGAATATTGCCCAGGCTGGTTATAATTAACGCCTGCACGAGTTTGTGTTATGCTGAGCGTACTCACTTCTTCCGCCAACCAATTTCTTAACACCTCAATGCGTAGAATACGTATCCAATCTTCATTCACAATCACCCAGTAATCAGCTTCCTCCGCAGATAATGCAAATCCTGACGGAACCCACGTTTTTCCATTGTCAGAAGTTTGTGCAAATTCGAGGTAGTGGTTTCTAGTCTTTATCGAATCCCAATCAAACTTTGCTTCGATTTTTGCACCATCGGGTGCAATGAAATCGTAGCAACTGCCTTTCTGTTGGTCTTCAATGTAGTCCCAGTGCATCGTTTTGGCGAGCGCGCGCTCGTGACGGGATTCGTCAACAATGAAATCTTCGATGTTGTTCACGTATTTTTTTGATTTTTAGATTTCATAAAGTTTGGCGATAAGAATGAGTGGGGAATGTTAAAATTGGTGAGGTTTCCGTGGAACCATATGCCTATGCACGCGTGTGTCACTACACTGGCAGAACTGTTAGAAGCACCAGCAGCAACTCCTGCTCATGTAGCACTCGGAGCCAATATTACTCCTATCACAAATTTCCTAGTTCCAGCTTACCAAAGAGCCTATGAGTGGGACTACAAAAAGTTTGAACAATTGGTCGGTTCAAAGGGGTTCGCTGCACATTTAGAAAAACACAATGGAGTGGCAGAGCCTTATTTTATTGGCCACATTGTGACATATAGAAACCCAGCATTGGGACCAACTACTGAAATTGTCGATGGGCAACAGAGATTTACCTCGCTGATGATCATTGCTGCGGCCTTGAGAGATGAACTTTTCAGAGAAGGCAATTATGAAATGGCTTGGGAAATTCATGACAAGTTGATTGCGAAAGAACAATATTTCCGATTTCAATCCTCTGCATACAACTCAGATGACGAAGATATGATGAGTCTGATACAATCATTACCATCAGGCCAATTGAGAGCAGGTGGACAGCTCGTCGGACAAGGTGCTTATCGAACGGAACCAATTGACTTGGATTTTGACATTACCATGAATGCGAATTTTATTGCTGCTCATGGCCCTCAAGTGGCGAATATTACCTCTAGTAATATCAATGGTGTCACGCCACCCAATCGTCTCAATGCAATTAATTTCCGACTCATAGAAGGAACACAGTTGGAATTTGATAATGGGGCAATCGCCACTATCCAGGGCCCAATCCAAGGAGGAGTGGCTGTGCAATATGCTGACCCGGGTGCAGCACCACCACTCTTGATCATAAGTAATGTAGACATTCCCGCAGGTGCTACTGCAAGAGTGTCTCTAACAACTAATGGTATGCAAATGACAGATCGTACCAGAGACGAGTTTTGGGGTGGCGGCGCCCCTGCTACAAGACATGGGGAAATTGATGGAAGAGGAAGATGGTGGACCCATTACAAAATTGCTCTAGAAACTATACGAGAAAGTATTGAAGCACCACCTGCAATGGTAGGTGGAAACGTTGTCACGTTAGAATCTTGGAGAGACCTTCTAATCGACCACATTAATCTCACCGTGGCAAGATCTGATTCAAATCGTGAGGCTTTGGATTACTTCAGATTGATAAACGATGATAGATTTAGACAATCGCTTAGTTTAGCGGATGTATGGCGTGCAGAAGTTATTTCAAAAGTTACAACTGAAGCCTTAGAAAATATTGCTACAATAGAGGGTGGGGTGGCGCCACCTGCAGCTGACCCCTTGGGTATTGATGGCGGCCAAGGTGTTCAAGCAGCAGGGCCCCCAGGGGTTCGATACCTGACTGGGATGGAGGGTTATATTCAACACGCAATGCAGGAAATCAGAAGGACGCTGATAACGCCACGAAGAGCAGGGAGAAGAAGAACAGACAAATGGGTTCTTGTTGGTGAATTCTTAGAGGATTTTTGTTTATCTTGTGGGAAGAGAGCCAGCGGCACCGATGCACTCGAGCAATTGGAGGAGTTGGCGGAATTTATCTACACTGATTTGACTATACCAATGGGGCCTGTATTGACATCGGCCGCATATATCCCTGGTGTGGTTGCGCCAGGGCGCGCCCAATACAATCCGGCGGGTGTAGAAGATCAAGCGAATGCAGAGATTAGGCTACGCTGGGTGGCTTATCGTGACATGATCAATGAACTTAGTGCAAGAGCGGATATATATCGCGAAATTGTGAAGCCCGCTGCAGGTGACCCATTTGGTACCAGAATGAAGAATTTGAATAGAACTGGACACAGACAATATATCCCCCTCTTAATGGTTGGAATGGTAAAAATCAGACGTGCTGCTGAGAATGCTGTCCCTGCGGTTGTAAGGCCGGGCCCGGGTGCAGGTGCTCCGGCAATTGCAAATTGGGCGCCGTACGCGACTGAAGAAGATCGATTGATGAGAATGATCGAATATTTAGTTGTCAGAGGAACTATTTTACCAAAACCAAATGGCAATCTTAGGGGTGGACAACTTTACACAGAAGTGGTCAGATGGTGCGCAGCACTTGACCAATGCGATGATGTCATTGGAGACATATCGAACATCTTGCAACTGATTTCAGGTAGCGCCGCCGCCCCACCAATACCTGCTGTACCAGCTGTACCTGCAGTTCCTGCTGTTGCAGCGGTACCTGCTGCTCCTGGAGTTCCTGCCGTTGCAGCAGTTCCTGCTGTTCCTGCTGTTCCTACTGTTCCTCCAGTTCCAGGTCCACCAGGACCCAATTGTCCATGGAACCGGGTTCTAATGCGACGATGGAGATGGCAGACTGATAACGCAAATCAACCAGCCCCCGTATCATACATACGGTTTCAAACCATTTTCGGCTTGTGCGATGGATTGACGTGGGAATACCAAGGGGCGCCTGCAATTCCAGCTGTTGCAGCGGTACCTGCTGCCCCTGGGGTTCCAGCTGTTGCAGCTGTCGCAGCGGTACCTGCCATACCCGCAGGTGGGATAGATCCTGTATTCTGGACCGACCCGAACTTTGTCTACCGGAAGGGATCTGAATGTCGACTTTTACTGTGGAGAATTGAGGAACATTTGCGAGCAATATACGGGGGTGCTGGAGCGGTTGGAGTTCTAGACCTAGGTCCAGAGGATGACAATGATGTAGAACATATATTGCCGAATTCAAGCGATACACCTTATTGGAATGGTGTGCTAGGACGCGACCCACCAGAAATGTGGTTGGACAGGCTTGGAAACAAATGCCTATACGACCGTGCCAAAAATATTGCATTACAAAATTATGATTTCCCGGTAAAACAAGCACAAGCCGGTCATGGATACAACGCCTCCTTCAACGAATGGTATCACATGACCGATTTGATACACCCAAAACCGGTCACTCCTTTGCTAGACCCTGCACCGCCTAGTGGTGGTCCGCCGGCTCTACCTCACAATAATGCACAGCCATTTGGTGGGGATGGTATTTATGGGGCAAATTGGGGGCCTGCTGAAATTAAAATTCGTGGACAGTGGTTGTTTGGAATTCTTTGGGAGATATTCAACCCCGTTCCTTGAAAGAGACATCTGATGACTAACACTATGTCAACAAACCTGCAAACATCAGTCAGTGCTAATTGAAAGCAGCTTTACTCATCCAATAGATGTCATTTTGTCAGATGGTTTGTAGACTGGGATGCCTCCAAGCGATGAAAACCTCCTCTGATCCTCTCGGATGGCAGGTTTAAATAAAAACTCCATTTAGAGACTCCATGGAACATATCATTCACCTGCTAAAAGTTGTGCAGGAACATGACTTGATGATTCCATACAATCATCAGGACATGGTCGAAAACAATTCTGTAAACAAGCCACGTTCGACCGATTGGATGAGAAATCCGAACAAGCGAATTCCAGATAGTTGGATGAACAAATTCGAAAATTGGGGATTTGCTCATGAACAACAAAGTGGCTATCGAGTAGAAACAAGATTGCCGTTGATTGAAACATTCGACCCCGAAAAAGACGTCGAACAAGGATATCTCTTTCCAAGCGATTATGACCTCGAATTGGAATGGCTTCGAGATGAGGTTGATGAGCATGGAATCGAAGCTTTGGCATGGTACCGGCCATTCCACATCTCTCCTCAAAATGAATGGGGAATCACAATTACAGATCGTGGAGTATGGTATCTTGCGAAGAATGTCATGTCGCAGAAATACGATTATCCTTACACATTGGAACAAATCCATGACTGCTTTGAGTTGGCGTATGAGTTCCTCTATTACCATGAATTATTCCACTTCAAGGTTGAATATGCTGCTACCATTCTGGAACTCAATTCCCCACACAAACCGGTGAAAGTCTATGCTCCATTTTGGGAAGACGGTTTTTATCATCCCGGCCCGAATGATTGCTCACCGCTTGAAGAAGCCATGGCAAACGAATACGCCCGATACAAAGTTTG
>Ga0209603_1003306_pt1 | contig 14056 bp, 34 predicted proteins | sample COGITO_mtgs_1206_FD_184812 | JGI IMG/M metagenome (GOLD analysis project Ga0209603, IMG submission 184812) | Pelagic marine microbial communities from North Sea - COGITO_mtgs_120607 (SPAdes) (version 2) | ecosystem: Environmental > Aquatic > Marine > Epipelagic ... | reverse complement strand
CACTTTGTTCTTCAATACTCATAAATCGGTGAATACATCCAACTCCACCTAATTCAGCCATTTTGTAAGCCATTTCAAACTCACAAACGGTATCCATTGGTGAAGCTACGATTGGATTAAGTAACCCATACCTTTCACTCAATAGAGTATGAAGTTTGATATTTGTTCTTGATTTGATATTCGAAAAAGCTGGAACCAGTTGAATATCATCATATGTTAGTGCTGTATCTTGCATAACTTATTTCTCTTGTTTTGATTTAGTTTTATATACCAAAATATCCGTTTCGGTAATCGGTGCATTCATTATTTTCTTATATACTCTACATCCATACTTTCCACCTCTGGATGCAGTTTCGTTATCCGCATATCTTTGAGCTATAAATTGTGAATCACAAACCGCTACTAAATATGAGTGATTATTGATATCACCCCATTGATATGCAATTATTACATAGGTTTCCATTACATTATTTGATTTTTAAACCACTTTATCAAAATACTAGCGGTTTTGTAATTTGTTGCTAATGGTACATTATGTACATCACATAACCTCATCAACATACTGATATCCACATCGTGAGGATGTTTCCCCAATGGGTCTCTCATAAAAATAACACCAGTTATTTCACCTCTACTTACCATAGCAGCAATTTCTGCATCACCACCCAATGGACCCGATTGAACCTTTTCAACTTTATCAATTCCAGCATGCTCACAATGTAATCCTGTTGTTCCAGTTGTTACAATATCCACATCCTCTCTATTGAAAAAATCTAATCTTTTGGTTACAAAAGCAACCATATCAGCTTTTTTGTTATCGTGCGCTACTAATGCAAACTTCATTTGTGAAAAATCGTATTTAATTTTTTCCATTTATAACTTTTATTACTACAAATATACAAAAAATAATTGAGACCTACAAGTCTTTATATTCGGAATATCTTAAATAAGCCGAAATAATTCCAAATATTGTTATTACTATTATACCAAAAGTATTCATCCTCTATTTCTATATGGTAATTTTAAATTTTTGAATTGTAACTCAGGTAAAAAATCTACTATCTTTTGAGTTGTATCGGTTTCTATATTAAATGTAAGTAATCTTCCGGATTTTTCTCCTACAAAATATTCATTGATTATTTTTTTGTGATATAACCATTCTGATTTCCAATAATCTATTCTGTCTAATCTATTTTGGATAACAAATCCAAATGATTTTAGAAAAGAATCGGGATGTTTCGTATATTGCCTATCTCTACTATCTAACCACTTATCCAAACTTCTAATGTTATATATAAACTTTGAATTTGGATATTGTTCAGCGAATATTTGAAATTGACGTTGTACAAAACCTATATCTGTCCACATTACAATATCATCAGCTCCCTCACAAAGTAGCTTGTTATTGGATTGATTTTTAATGAAAAATTCTTGCCATTTTCCTTCACCCCAATGTACGGATTTGTATCCATTTTGAGAAAAGAAATCACAAAGGGATTGTGTTCCACATTTGTTAAACCCAATTTGAAATACTTTTACCTTCTCCATTTTGGCATTCCATTTAGTTTACCTTCAGATTTTTTAATCCATCTAGCGGGTACTCCAACATAAACTCCACTATTATCTATATTCGTAGATACCACAGAACCAGCTCCAATAATAACATCATTAGCTGTAACTTTAACTCCGGCTCTAAAGGTTACACCACTTCCTACAAAGTTGTAACCATTAACTTTAGTTGAACCACCCGTAGATATGTTATTAGCGAAGTGTGTATGTTCTCCAATTTCTGTTCCATGTCCAATACAACAACCTGGTGCAAGATTAGAACCCTCTCTGATAATTGTAAGTTCATTAGCTGAACCTCTAACTATAACACAATTACTACAAATCCTAACACCATCTTCAATCAAAACTCCACCTAACTGTCTGAGATATACTTTTTTATTATTATCCCAAACCCACATCATTCCCTCAGTACCTATTGTACAATTAGCATCAATAGTTACATTATCACCAATCTTAGTATGAGAATAAATTACACTATTAGGACCAATTGTTACATTATCACCGATTTCTACTCCAACTCCGATTGTAGCAGTTTTATGAATTTCACAATTTTTACCCACACTATATCCTTCATTGTTATTAAAAATATAAGTATTTGTTACTTTATTTGATAATTTGTAAAAATATAGTTGAGGGTCATCCACAACCAATTGTTCAACAGATTCATCAATATCGAATTTTTTTTTACAAATTAACTTACAATCTTTTAGGTGAGAAACGTGGTTAGGGGTATCACCATCATAATAGGTGATAGACCCTTTACCAGCATTTGGGAGAATTGATAACATTTATTTTATTTTTTTAACAGGCAATCCAGCATAGATTCCATCTTCTACTAAATCCCTATTTACAAATCCCAAAGCACCAACTACAATATTATCACCAATTTTAGTATCAGCTGCTATTTTAACACCAGCTCCAATATAAGTGTTATTTCCAATTGTAGTTCCGTGTTTAGTTACCCTCTCATGTGTTGAACCTAAAGTAATTGTATGAGGACCTAAGAAGCATCCTTCTTTGAGTAATACTTTAGAAGTTAAAATAGTACCATATTTAATGGTAACATTTTTTTCAACAACACAATCACCAGCAGTTCTAACTCTACCTTGAAGAATTGAATTTTCTCCGATATCATTATTTTTACCTATTTCACAATAGTTACCAACTACTGCCCCCTTTCTGATTATAGTACCAGAAGCAATAGTATTGAAGTTACCAACCTCAGCACCTTCTTCAATAATTACATCATCAGCGATGATATTGTATTGTCCTATTTTATTCATTTATTTATTGTTTATATATTTCAAATTTACTTAAATCCGGATAAGATAATTCTAAATCCGAATTTACTTTTTTCTTACCACCTTCATAGAATTGTCCCATAAGTAACAATCCTCTGGCGGCGAGTTCGGGCATCATATAAAAATTCCACCCCAACATATCAAAGTTATCTTCGTGATACGAACATTCTCTTCTTCCACTATATCTAGCTCTCTTAAACCAAAGATATGCATCATAATCATCGGTTAGAATCGCACCACCTTTTGAAAGTTTAAAATGTTTGTAAGGACCTGTAAACGAAACACACATATGTGTATTTGGTTTGTACATATCAGCTGTAAAAGTTAGAGCTGAATCCCATACATTAGAACCCTCTAATTGGTATGCTCCTTTGATAGTCTTTCCTTTAACTTTACGAAAGTTCACTTTAAGACCTGCATGAATGATTTCACAAGGTACTGATGGATATGTACGACTTGGTATCGTAAGAATATCTTCAGTTCTATTCATTACATTGTGTTCATAATATAACGCTAGAAATAGAGCGTTACTCATATTATCTACCGTTACTGCAAATCTAGCTCCAGTATAATGAGCTAATTTATCTTCAAATTCTTCAGTAATTTTATAAACTCCCTTACCCATTTCTTAAACCATTTATATAGTTTTTATATTGTTGAGAAACATCTCCACGACCCGCAGGTGAAATCCAACAATCACCTTTTGGCATAGTTGGTTCTGTACTTTGATACTCCCTTAAATCCCAATCTAAACTTCTACCTATATCGATACTTATTATATTCTCATCTTTCAGTTTTTCAGCTATATAACAAGAACCAATTGTACCTACTGAAGTTAATAATATGTTTTTTGAATTGGATTTGATTATACCTTTAATATCATTAATATATTCATCTAAAAAATCGGCTGCTCCTTTAGTTGGAGTTGAAACCATATTAAATTTTGATATATTGTAAGTTTCTTTTAATAATCTTAGGTAATTAGGTCCTATTGTAATAATGTTGTAATTTAATTCATTAGCTACATTAAAAAATTTAAACATATCTCCCATAACAGAGAAGTGTCTAAAAATACCCGAATGAAAATACGTTGTATTTGTTAGTTTAGAAATACGTTTTATTACATCATTTCTCTTTAATTGGATAGGAAAATCAGGTGCATATGTGCCAAATACATAACCCATACCCACACCAGAAGATATACCCATTTCTAATTTCGGTATATATGAATTTGTTAAAAAAAATATCCTTACAAATGCATTTATTTTATCTAATGTAGATTCTGAATTTAAGTTATAGTAATTGAATCCCCATTGAGAATTCTTATAACCATTATAAATTGTATCAGATATTGCTTTAAATTCATTTTGTTCAGCTTGTTTTATCAGAACATCATAATTATCATATCCATCTACAAATGAATCGATAATACCATGATTAAATCTAAGAAATTGATATGGATTAGAATCCCTAAGTATAGAGATAAAATAATCAATAGATGGATATTTGATTAGAATATCAGTATGTTCTAATGTAACCTGTTTCACTAATAATTATTTAAACCAACCTATTTTTTTTCCTTCTTTAACTCTTCTATCATACTCTTCTACTGAGCCAGGGTATCTGAATGCCCAAATGATAATCAGTATAAAAGTAAATGCAGCGTATCCTACAACCCTAAGTGGAACTGTGAAATACATTGAAATGAGTGATAAACACATCACACCTACCATAGCGTATCTACCCCTCTTTGGGTACACTCGTTTGGTTTCCCAATTGGTTAGGTATTTACCGAACAATGGATGTTCGTGTAACCACTTATTAAACTTTTCGGATGATTTACTAAATGCCCAAGCGGCAAGTACTACAAAGAATGTAGTTGGAACTCCAGGTAATAATACCCCAACGTAGGCCATACCTACGAAAAATAGCCCTAAAGCTATCCATAACGATTTTCTCATATCTTTTATTTAATTATAAACTGGCCAATTGTTGTTCGACCTTCTTCCAATAATTATAGGTTTTTGATTTTTTAGGTCCATTTGAACCACCATTCCAACTCCTAGCAATTACTTCAAAATCAGAATCTTTATGATGAAATTCTTTCCAAATCAAAAACATCTCAATAGATTTATCTCTATCGTATCTATCTTTTAATTTATATCGATATTTCACACCTTTTAGTTTGAGAATTCGGTTTACCTCCCTAACCATAATAGGTCTAATTTGCAATGCCCCCACAGCGTATTGTGAACCCAAATGAGTATCTCCAATAGCAGAATCATTACCTTGAGATTCTACAATAATCATTGCATCAATTAATACATCCAATGGTTCAATCTCAACAATTGGTATAGGTTGGATTGGTTTTGGTTCAATTTCGATTATCGTTTCCTCTTGCTTAAAATCAACATAATTAGTTGCTGCGAATAAAATTGGATAAACTACCAATCCTAATAAAAGTACAGTTTTGCTTGATATTTTTTTGTTTGACATAAAAATAAATATAAAGTTATTTGGATTCCTCTTTGGAATCTTTCATATACTGATGTCTTAACTCATTCAAAAGTTCTTTTTGAAGAGTATCATAATAACCATTTTCTTCAATTTTGGTAATCATTTCCCTTAGTTTTAACACCACTTCTTCACCCCCACTACCATCGCTGTAGATATTATCAGCCAACCAAACATCTAACTTCTTCAGAAATTTAGCTTGTTGTTTATCTAATGTATGGTGAACTGAGGTTTTCATAGATTTTCTAAGTAGTTAACTAACTTATTGTAAGTTTCTACACCACTTGAACTCATTCGTTGTTCTTCCCAACCCAAATCACCTACCATATCTTCAATAGATTCTAAGATATCATTCACCTCATCTTGAGTGAAAATCTTTTCAGTATATCCTTTTACTTTACTCATAACTGTATTTCTATGTGGTTATCCAATGAGTTTCATCCCTTAATTGTATAGATTCAGAACCATCGTATTCTTCAATGATGAACTTTGTACCTTCAGGTATCCAATAAACTACCAAATCGTACACTCCACCGGTGTAAACATCTTTCCAAGTCTTTTCCACAAAACTAATTGCTTCATCAAACTTTTCATTTTCTACCAACTCAATCAAAGTTGGATTGAAGATTGCTTCATCAGGTGCACCCCAAGAGTGAAATCCTGCTCCAAAAGCAGGTGATACCAATACACCTACTTTACCATCTCTAATAACTTTTTCCATAATACAAATATACGAAATTTATTTTACTTATCCAAATTAAAGTTTTCTAAATTCAGGTTGAATGATTTTGCTAATGTTGATTTTCCACTACCTGGTAATCCTCTTAATAAAAATAACTCTTTCATATCTTAAAAATCTCCGTAATTAACTTGGAAACAAGTCAATCCATTATCTCTCCACATCTTTACTACCTTATCCCTATCATCAAAGATACATAAGATATCATCTTTATTAGGAAATAATTGGTCTAACCACATTTGTTTCAAAGTATCATCTGGCATGAACTTAAAATCATTAGAAATTGGTCTCATCTTTAACACATCAAAGGGTACATTAAATTTGTTCAACCAATCTTTAGTTGCATCTTTGGTTGCCTTAGACCTACCACTAAAGATAACAATTCTAAAACCAGCATCTTTGAAAAGTTGTGCTGATTTAATAACGGGTAGGTTGGGTTTATCTAAATCAATATTCTTTGGGTCAAAAAAGATATTCCAATCCATCTTACCATTATCTTTGATACTCAACTTTCTCCTATCATCAATAAGAGCAAGAGTTCCATCTAAATCAAATATTACAGTTTTCATATCGTTTACTTATTCAAATCTTTATCTTTATCCTTATACATTTTCCACACAAGGAAACCATTCCAGCCAATAACCAAAATACCACAAATAATCCATATCACTCTACATCAGCCAATTCGTACAACTTCTGAATCTGACCTTCCAAACCTTCAACTAAGGTAGGTTCGGAGATTACCAACTCATGTTCACGATACTCAAACTTCTCAGCAATTGAGTTCTGAGATTCCACCAAATTGGTGATGGCTTGGATAACCTTATCCTCATCGGCGTAGAACATTACATCCGAATCAATCGGCATTTGAAAGGTGTGTCCACCTTTTGGTTTCCAATGTGGAACTTCACCAAATCCGTTGATATCAACGTTGTAGTTCTCAAAATACTGACAGTGTACTAATACTTTAGAATTCATAGTTTTAGGGTTTAAATTAGAGCTTTTAAAATCTTTTTATAATCAATTGCGAATAGTGTCATCGTACCCATTGTAAGGGCAAGAATGGTAACACCTATTTCGTTAAGTTCACCAGCGAAGTAAACATAGTTCTGAATTGTTCCATTAAGGATTCCGTAAGCGATTCCGTAGGAAATCAAAACGATAAGGATAGCTTGATAATTTTTCATAGTATTAACTTTGTTTCTCAATTACAGTACTAACATACGAATAATTCCTGAGAATTCCAAATTATTTCTTACTTTTTTTTGACTTTTTTTGAAGATTTTTTACCACATTTTTTAGGTTTGTGTGTCCCATTTTTACCATAAGGTTCAGGGTTCTAACTGATAATTTAAACTCTTCTTTTGGTTTAATCAAACCAACCTCCTACTTTAATTTATAATTATATTTCCATCCACAATCATCATCATACCAATCATCTTCAATTGCAGTAGCATGATAACCTAAGATTTCATTAAGTTTGACAACATCAACTCGATTCCAATATCCGAATCTTAGATAGATGGGATTACCACCACCATGAACTTGTCCGATTTCAAAGTTACCGAACTCTTTTTCAACATTACTTAGGGTTGCAAAATCAATTTTGTTATTTAACATCTCTTAAAGCTTTACAATTTGTAGTGAAGGGTTGAACTCAGTTTTGTACACATTCAAAGAAGTGAACTGATGAATCACATTATCAATGAACTCTTTCAACATATAAGTTCCATCAGAAGAACCAAATCCCTGGTCATCATCCCAATCATTGGTCCATTCTTCAGCAACCTCAGTTGCGGTTTCTAATAAATCCCATTGAGGAATTTGTTCCGTTCCAATCATTTCATTGAAACCATTGATACGAGATTTAGCTTTGAAGATTAAAGTTTCGGGGTGGATTAAATAATTCATATAATTTGTTTTAGGGTTTAACTTATCTCTCAATTACAGTACTAACATACGAAAAAAAGTTGAGAAATCCAAGAGAAATCTCAACTTTTTTCAAAAAAATTTACCTTAAATTACGTTAGAGTCCTCCCCTTTCTGGAGTAGCTCCAAAATGTTCGATTGTTGATGCATCGGTAACAATATTAACAACACATCCAAATTCCGATTCCAGTCTTTCTTTGATTGTATTTACTCTATCGGAATTATATATGTTTGGTACATTTGGATTGTACCTACCACCCAACTTCACCTCAATATAATCAGAAAATTTATCTACGTTTCTAAAATTAAGAGCGTGGTGGTATTTATCATTATTTTCAAATACATAGGTTCTCCAATGGTTACCATCTGGTAGGTATCTAATTTCTATTTTATGCATCTTCGTTTTCCGTTTTAACTAATTCATCTAATTTTTGTTGTAACTTTTGAATGTAAGATTTAGCATGTTTAGTTGTCTCATCCATCTTAATTTTCAATATTTTTTTCCAAAGTTCTTCTTTTAATCCCATAGTTGAATGTGTATTTACCATAAATATATAGTTTTACTGATAATCTTCAGGATTGTTCTTTTTATCTTCCAAATATTCTAAGTAAGCCTCTTCTACTTCCTTTTGTAACTCAAATATCTTATCATGCCAATTTTCACGATAGAAATCATCCTTTTCATCCTCATCCCAATCGTACTCATCATCGTAATCTTCGATATCATCATAATCTTTAGCGTAGATAAATGCTCCACATGGGTCCATTGATTCATCTTCATAACTACCACAAATATAACAATCCTCTTTGATATCGGTTAGAACTTTTGCTAACCTCTCCAACATCTGAATTGGAACACTCCATGCAGATGTTAAGATTAAGTGAATACTTTCACAATCATCATCGTAATCAAACTCAGAATATACCCATTTAGCACCTAAGTTATCAATTACCCAACCTCTATCGTATTCTTCAGGTGCCTCATCTCCATACAATCTTTTGTATAAATCTTCGGTATCAACTTGATAACCTTCAATTGGTGTGAATATTTCTTTTAACTTTTCTGCTACTTTGATATCACCATTCTTAATGTTGATATACGTTTCCATATGATTTGCCATAACTTATATTTTTCTGGATGTTGCTTCAGTTTCTTCAGTTGGTTCTTCACCTATTAAGTTCATCTTAATATTACTACGATTTCTCATATATTGTTGTTCTGTCCATTGAGATGTTCTATCGGTGATAAATTCCATTGAATAGGTCTCATCTCCTTCTGTGATAAGATATGTTAGTTTATTCATATTTTGGTGTATATATTGGGTTAAATCCTGCATATCTTCTATAATTTTCATCAATTTCACCTCCATCTACAACGATATCTTCACTCTTATTTCTTGAATCAAACATCTCTTCAGTTGGATACTCTATAAAAGTATCATACATTTTATTTATCATTTCTTCAGAGAAATGCTCTTTATTAGTTTCTAAAAACTCTTCACCATCCCAATTGTTTAAAACATCCGAAATATATTCATAAAATTGTTCTTCAGTTTCACCTGTGAATGGTGGTTCAACGTTTTTAAAATCATCCGAATTTAACGAAATTGGTTTTGTTACGTTAGTTATTGTAAATGTTGTTCTTGCTCTAAAATCTAATTTCATTTTGTTAATTTATTATATATTGACCTAACTTTTTCACCCAATTCGTAATTATTGGGTGTATCTTTAATAATTTTTTCAGAAATCATTAATACATTATCATCATTGTTGAAATATTCATCCCAACAATCTTTACATAATTGCCCTGCACCTTCTACATAATGAGAACGATATTCAATATCAGTACTAATATGATAAGGTGTTTCGTTTTTGCATGTAATACAAGTTTCTCTATTCATCTCCATCGTATTTTAGTTGTTTTATTTCATCTAACAAATCAGGTTGTGTAAGTAACAACTCTTTGTTATCTTTTAAAGTTTGAATGGTGATATCATTCTTTAACTTTGTAGTACTCCAGCCATGTGCTCTTGAAGTATAGACAATCTTTGGTGGTAAATCATCACCTGTAAATCTCTTACCAATATAATCTTCACCTAAAATACGAACATCGGGTTTAAAGAACTCTATAAGTTCTCTAAGTTCTTCTTCAGTTTGATAAGTGTAAACTGCATCAACCGATTCCAATTCCATTAAGGTGTTATATCTTTCTGCACGAGGTACAACTGGTTTATATTTATTTGCCCTATCTAATGAAGGGTCATTCTGAAGAAACACCATAAAATAATCACAATGTTTCTTTGCAGTTTGAAAGGTGTACACATAACCAGGATGAATTATATCAAAGTTCCCAGCAGTAAACCCAACAATCTTTTTATCTCCGTTTATCATCATATGATTTAATTTCTACAAATATACAAAATTATTTTTAATTATCCAAAAAAAGTGTAATATATTTCACTTTAATTAGAGTTTTATGGATTAATATGAAATATATTTCATAAAAGTGTACTATAATACACTAATGTGTAACTACTATTTCACCCACATTCCAACTTGGAATATACCAATTAAACTCATGCGTTTCTAACATCTCTATTACTTTCTTAGATAACCTATTTGAGTTACCTGTAATGATTCTACATTGGAATACCCTATCTTGCGATTGTAACAAAACAAAATCCTCAGCTTTTATCAAAGCTTCATCGTGCGTTAATCCATGTAAATCTATTTCTTTCATTTCCAAAAAATCTGAATACCAATTAGAATTGTTGCAAGAATTAATGATACCATTGTTTTGGTATTGATTCCTTCATTTAGAAAAAACCAAGTCATAAGTGCAAATATCAAAATACCACTTGCTTGTCCAATAAATCTACCTGGCCATAATTGCCCATCAAAGTGTTCTGCAACTAACCACGTTCCCTTAATAAAAACGTATGAGATTAGAGTACCACCCATTAGTGATACTAGTAAAGGATTCTTTTTAAACCAAGGCCATACAAACTGTCCGTTAGTTTGAATCCAAATAATTGATTGAGCTACTATAAACAATAGTACTCCATATATAAGATTTTTCATATTATTGGGTGAAGTTAAAATCACTCACTTTTAAATCAATGTATTTATTTTTATATAAACCAGAATCTATCTTTTCTTTTACTTTTTCTATAATACCATTTCCAGTACCATCAAATCTATAAAGTCCCTCTGGTAATTTAGTATAATCGCTTGGTTCTTTTTTTGTATCCCTTTCAACAACACCATCTATATTTTTGTAAAAAGAATCCCAATTAGTTATATACCAAACTTTATCTATTTCATTTTGAGTAGGATAATAATCACTATGTAGTTTCCTAAAAAAATCCCAAGTTATTTTTGGAATAAGTTTAACATCTATAAGAAGTAAATTTTCAAATCCAATTTTTATGGAATCATCTAAGATAGCTTTTATTTCTGAATAGTTAAGTTTATCAGATTTAGGTACATAACATAAATCAATATCCCAAGTTAGTGGATTGGTGGGTTGGTGTAAATATTCCGCAAACCCACCAGCTACATAAACATCATAATTATCAAAGTTATGTTTACTCTTTAGCTCATCCCAAGTTTTTATTAAACTAAATAATCCGGGCCTATTCCAAGGTGTAGTTGTTGTTATTCTATTATCCCAAGCTGCGTAGAATTCCACTTATTTTTTTCTTCTCTTCCTCATCTTACTTACAAAAGTACCATCTAAAATAGATTGTAACTTTGCATCCAACTTAGCAACTAATTCCATATTTCCATTTGATTTAGCCGATTCTGATTGAATTGTATGTGTAAGATTCTTAATTATTTCTTCTCTTCGTTTCTTTGTACTTTTAACTGCCATTTGATTTGTTTAAATATTCGAATATTTTTTCCGAAAAGAGTCTTTCGTAAACCGCTTTTCCAACCTCTTCAGGTTCAATGATAATACTTTTTTTTGCATATTGTAAGGCATCAACTAAATCCGATTTACTATAAATTGGTTTAGTTATTTCTAACTCATTATTTACATATGCTACATATCCCTCTGAGTTTGTCCATTCTTCATATTCTATTTCCCATCTCAAATCTGGATTAAAGAACCATTCTTGTGGAGGTATAGCATCCTCCCCATTCATTTTAAAATCTGCGAATCCATTAGGACCATCATATAATAATTCTTTTATTCTACCCATTTTTCTTATCCTTAATACTTCCTACAATTAACTTTGCTACTTCATAACCAACCCATGTAAAATAGGTTATAGTTAGACCATATACCAAAAATTCCATAATTTATTTTTTTATTTATATAATGTTACAATACTACCAAAATAATTATCGAAAGTCTGAACTAAGTTTTCATAATCCCCACTTTTCATCTCCTCCATAATCTCAATTGGATTTAATCCTAATTGTTTAGCGAGATTGTTAGCAGTTCCCAAAAGGTAAAAAGCGTTACCTTCAGGTCCAGTCAAATCGATTTCAATTCCGTTTTGTTTTGGTTTTTCTTTTATCATTTTATCTTATTTAGGGTTACTTCTCAATTACAGTACTAACATACGAAAAAAATATGAGAAATCCAAATAAAAATTGAATTATTTTTAGTGGCGGGAGAGGGATTCGAACCCCCGGCCTGATGGTTATGAGCCACCCGAGATACCACTTCTCCATCCCGCGATTTTAGTAGCCCCTAGCGGAATCGAACCGCTCTTTCTAGGATGAAAACCTAACGTCCTAACCGATAGACGAAGGGGCCTTACCTATATATCCCCATCGGGATAATAACCATAATCATCAAACCTTTCTCGGTTTTTATGTTTTGGTTTTCTTTTGAAATCCTTTTTAGATTTCTGAACTTTCTCCGTCATCTTCTTTCCAATATGATGAGAAGCTTCACCTTGGGTCATATCATCCCAATCTACTTTCTCTTTATATCTTGCTTTCTTTTTCATCAGTCATTTAATAAATACAAATGTACAAATAATTATTTAATTATACAAATTTTTTTTTATATTTTTTATTCTGAGGTTGAGGGTGGATTCGAACCACCGAATAAGAGATTTGCAATCTCCTGCCTTACCACTTAGCTACTCAACCTAACTATCGTTCTATTTTGTTATTTAGATATTTTGATAATTTCGAATGAACTTATCTAACCTTTCATTCAAATCTTTTACTTCTTCTAAAGCTTTCTTCACCTCTACACCACTAGCGATGTTAGAACTGAATTGAGCATGTAGCTTATCATTACGAGAATCAATGTAACGATAAATTTCGTTCATATCATCCCCAGACTGATTATGTAGTTTATCCACATAATCGGTTAACCTTTCGGTTTCTTTATCCAAATTCTGATTTAAAATTTGGATTTCATTATAGACACCTCTTTCTAAAGTATCCAATTGTTCTTTGAGTCTTTTCATACTCATATAATTCACAAACGTACCCACAACCATCGCTATAACGATAACTGCACATACACCTAAAATAAATGATGTTATTTCCATAATTTTTCTTTTTTAAATGTTAAAATTTCAAAGAACGATAGTTGTGGACCTTATAGGGCTCGAACCTATGACCTACTGATTATGAGTCAGGTGCTCTGACCAACTGAGCTAAAAGTCCAATAGTGAGAGAGGTTTCGGGTCTTTCAAGGTTTCTGATTGGGTGCAATTAGAGGCGTCTAGCTACTACAAACCTTTTTTCGCTAATTAATTCTCTCTACTTCCCAATTACAGCTTCACTACCTCTCTCTTAATATAAAAAAGTAGGTGACCGGGGACACCCCAATCCTTAACCCCATGAAGGAGTATGTATTCTTTCGAGCCTACTTTGCAGAAGAGGAGGGATTCGAACCCCCGGTACCTTGCGGTACGCTTGATTTCAAGTCAAGTGCATTCGACCACTCTGCCACTCTTCTATTTGGTAAATGAAAAGGAAGCTACCCTTATGAGCTGATACGTCTATCACTTCATTACGTCCCTTTCGGGAA
>Ga0209603_1003304_pt1 | contig 14059 bp, 12 predicted proteins | sample COGITO_mtgs_1206_FD_184812 | JGI IMG/M metagenome (GOLD analysis project Ga0209603, IMG submission 184812) | Pelagic marine microbial communities from North Sea - COGITO_mtgs_120607 (SPAdes) (version 2) | ecosystem: Environmental > Aquatic > Marine > Epipelagic ... | reverse complement strand
CAGGTACTCCTGGGAGTAGGAGTCGAACATGTTGGCGCCGAGGTCGAACAGCACGGCGTCGTACTCGTGCTCCACGAAGCGCTCCGTGCAGTGCAAGAAGTAGGACGGGTCGATGGCGCCCTTGGCCTGTACCGTGGGCTTTACGTCGCCGAGGAGGGCGTGCCACGCGCGGCTCGGGTCGTTGCCCACGCCGCCGCCCGCCGAGACGCTGCCGCCCAGCACGAGGACGGACACGGACATCGACGCGCCGCCCCGCGCGGGCCGCGGTGCAAGTTTGAGGCCCGGCCCGGGGTCTCATAGCGCAGGGCCGGCTTATTTGTAACCACTAACACGCCGCCGCCTCCACCGCGTCCATCATCGCATTCAGCGCGTCGTCGTCCACCACCTCGTGCGCCTTGCGCTCCGCCCTGCGCTCGCGCTCGCGGCGCCGCTCGGCCCGCGCCTCCGACCGGGCGGCGCACGCGCTGTAGAAGCGCAGCGCCTCCTTGTCGACCCAGATCAGCTTGTTCAGCGACAGGTTGTCCACCTGGGCGTGGTGCGCCTCGCGCACGCGCGAGAGCGCCACATACGCCTGCCCCGGCTCGAAGCAGTTCTTCAGGTCGACGCGCATGGCGTCGAGCGTCGCCCCCTGCGCGCGGTGGATCGAGACCGCCCACGCGAGCGTGAGGGGCATGAACGTGCGCGTCCCCGCCACCTTGTCCTCCTTGTCCTTGTACTCCTGCACGTACTTCTTGATGGTCACCTCGACGCCGCAGTCGAACCGCACTCGCGCGGTGTCGTTCGCCAGCTGCGTGACGGTGCCGCAGGAGCCGTTGTGCAGCTTCCCAATGTGCTCGGGCACGTTGCGGTTGAGCAACACGCGCGCGCCAAGCCGAAGGACCAACGTCGCCGGAATTGTACCAACGCCAGGGGGGAGGCCCTTAGAGGATGATACGTAGGAGAACTCGGGCGGCGAGAGCCTTCTCAGCTCCTCCAAGTTGTGATTGGCCACCGCCTTCAAGTGGCAGAAGAGCTTGGGCGCGTCCGCGCGCACCGACGGGCTGAAGTGCGCGCGCAGCCAATCGACGTCGGCCTCGCGCGCCTTCCCCATCCGCGCGCTGTTGAGGATGCGCAGGAAGGGCGAGTCCTCCGTTTGGCGAAACGGTTCGGTCAGCACGTAGGGACGGAGGCGCTGCACCACTCCCGTTGTGTAAAAGGGGCCGTTCTCCTTGGCGTCCACGGCCGCCAGCTGCATCGGGTCGCCTGAGAAGACCAGTTGCGGCATCCGCTTTGCCCCGCCGCGCGCCAGCTTAAGCACCTCCTCGACGAGCGACAGCGTCTTGCCGGAAAGCATCGACACCTCGTCGACGATCAGCGTCTTGGTTGCCTTGATGCACGCCATGGTGCTGTCTCTGCCGCGACATTCAAAACCGGCCAGTCGGGCCACGACTTTCTCAGCCGGCGATTGGCCAAAGCCAATGCCAAGCGCCGAGTGGAGCGTGCTCGCGCCAGAGAGCTTGTCGGCCGCCGCGGCGGAGGACGCCGTCACCATCGCGCGGGGCACGCGCTCCACGAGGACGTTGAGTAAAAAAGACTTGCCCGTGCCGGGCGCGCCCATGAGCAGCACGTTCTCGCGCCGGTGGACCACGGCGTCGAAGACGTCCCACTGCGACTCGCTCAGCCCCAGGAAGCGCCGGATCATGGGCCGCGCCACCCGCAGCGTGCGGCGGTCCACGCCCGACACGCGCGCGAGCTCCCGGTCGTCGAAGCCCGCGAACACCTCGGCCAGGGCGTCGTTGTCGAGCACCGACCAGCGGCCGTTGTGCTTGGGATTGGCGCGGCGCTTGTTCGGAACGCGGGGAACGGCGCGTTTGCCGGGATACGCGTACCCCGACAGGTCCATCGCACAGCACCCCCTCCCCCTCCGCCCACAATCGCGACACAAGTTGCAGAGGTCCGAATTGTAACACGCTCACGCGTGCACCACCGTTACGACCAACCGAGCTATCGGACTGAACCGCACTTTCTGTCTGCCCGACACAACGCGCACCGTGATGGATTCGGCACCCGCCGTCTCGAGCGCGCTGCTCAGGCGCAGCACCACGACCTCGCCGGGCCTGGGGAACATGAGCGACGACTGCTTCCCGGCGTGGGCGTCGGTGCCGCGGAAGATGGCCACCTTCACCTTCTGCGAGTACATCTTCAGGCGGACGTCGACGACCACCTGCTTCTGCACGTTCAGGTTCTGCCACGGCAGGCTCGCATCTTTCGTGTCGTGGTTGATCACGCGATACGTGCGCTCCGCGTCGTCGTGGAAGTGGCCCTCGCCAAAGTCGGGCGCCTTGGAGATGCTCGAGTCCTGCGCCGACAGGTGCGCGCGGTTGCGGCAGATGCCGCCCGCGCGCAGAAGCATCTCGTCCTCGGGCAGCAGGAAGCTGAAGGGCGGGTTGCCGATCAGCGACTTGATGCGCGGCCAGTATCTGCGGTCGGCGATGATCTGCTGGAAGAAGGCGCGCTGCTCGACCGGCGAGAGCAGCACGTTGAACGCCTGCCTCGCGTTGTAGTCGCCCGCGATGTGCGTGTTCGGTTCGGTGTTTGCGTCGATCGACGCCTCGAGCTGCCGCTCAAAGGTGGAACGCAGCCATCCCAACGCCTCCGCGCGCGTCTGCAGGTCGGCCAACCGCACGGGCTTGCGCATTGTTGCGCGCGCGCACGCGCCCCTCTTTTTCTTAAGGGGGGCCAAGCGGGCGAAATTGCAGAACGCCCCAATTGACCGCGCAAACCTGCGATTTAGGGACGTGGGGCCGTGCGGCGGTATGCCGCCCTTGGACGGATAAGCCCGACGCGTCCTGTGGATAGGGGAGGGGGAACGGCATCCCGAAAGGGGGAACCCGACCATGCCGATGGGCAACAACCCGCGCTTCGACGCCGTGCTTCGAGCCGGCGAGGCCCACCGGCTGATGGGGGCCTCGTACTCGGGCGCTCCCGGCGACAACTCGATCAAGTACAGCAAGAATGCCATTGGGGCTCCGGGCGACCCACCCAAGGGGCTGAAGAAGGCGGCGAGCGCGCCCGCAGCGCCGGCGGGCTTTGAGACTCGGAAGGGTCCCGCCCCGGGCAAGAAGACGCTCAAGGACGGCGAAGGCAACCAGGCCTTCCAGAAGAGCTCAGAGGTGGTCAAGGACCTCGTGGCCGAGTACAAGAGGGAGGCCAGCGAGCGCGCGGACGCGCTGCGCAAGGCGCGCGACGACGCCGAGTTGTGCGCCAAGCGCCGCGTCGAGGCCGTGAACAAGTACCGGGACGCCGAGGCGAAGGCGGCCAGTGACGCCATCGGCAAGCTCGAGGGCATGCTCAAGCAGAAGGAGGCCGCGCTCGACAAGCTGCAGAGCGCGTCCGACGAGTCGCTCGCAAAGCTCGACAAGATGACCCGGGAGGGCGGCGAGTCGAGCAAGCAGGCCGATGCCATGAAGAAGGCCATCGCCCAGCTCGAGGCCGAGAAGAAGTCGGTGGAGGGCGAGCTGGCGGCAAAGAAGAAGTCGTGCGACGAGGCGCGCGACGCCGCCACCAAGCACGAGGCGGCCGAGCTGGCCAAGATGGAGGCCGCGTGGAAGCTGAAGCTCGACGAGGCCTTGGCGAAGGCGAAGGCGGGCGACGTCGCGTCGAGCAAGGAGTTGGCGGAGTGCACCCGCAAGCTGGAGAAGGCGACGGGCGACCTCGAGAAGGAGACCAAGGCGCACAACGCGCTCACCAAGTCCTCGACCGAGAAGGAGGGCAAGTTCAAGGCGGCGGCCAAGGCGGCGTGCGACGCGCTCAAGGACTACACCAAGTGAGGGTGGGGCGAGACCTTCCGCACGCAGACGAAGGCCTTCGTGACGAAAGCCTCGGCGGAGGGCCCGTGGAGCGGACCTGGGCGCTATATCGCGTGTCGGGGTGTTCGTTAATTAGGAGTGCGTCGGTTCGCCAATGGACGGGTATCTGAAGAGGCAATTGGCGTCCCAGAACCGGGGCACGGCGCTCGCAGCGCGCCGCACCGGCGACGCGCTGTACGCGGCGTGCCTCCCCCAGGCGTCCGGTGCGGGAGCGCACCCGCTCACGCTGGTGCGCGAACTCGCGTCCCAAGGCCCCTGCTGGAACGGCTACCACCGCGACTACAGCAAGAAGGAGGGCGCCAACGACTCGTGCGTCAGAAACGGCACCAAGAAGAAGAAGAAGAAGAAGAAGAAGGGGGCGAAGAAGGCCAAGAAGGAGGGCGAGGCGTCGTCGTCGTCGTCCGCCTCCTCCTCCGAGGACGAGGACGGCCAGCCGAAGAAGAAGAAGGCCAAGAAGGACTGCAAGACGTGCGATTGAACTGTGTGTAATAACCGCTAGGCGCGCGCGTGTTAAATAAGCGCAAGGTGAAACGTGCACAGAATGCCACCGTCCCTGTGGCTGCTGTGCGCCCCACTGCTCACGGGCGCCTTCGTGGGGCTGCTCGTGGCCTTCTTGCACGTGCGCGATGACCCCGTGCTCTTCTTCGGTCTGCTGGCGGGCGCGCTGCTCGCGCTGCTCCTCCGCGTGCGCCTCGGCAGCCCGGGCGCGCGCGCGCGAGTCCTGTCGGGCAACTCGCCCTTTGGGTGCTTCAAAGCGCCCCGGACGCCCGAGGGGTTTGCCGAGAGCCTCTACGGGGCCTGGATGGCCACGGGCCGTCGCCCCGTGGTGGTCGGCTCTGGGTGGGGCTTCTTCATCGCGCGCGCGCGCGCGCAGCCCGCGGTGTTCACGCACCGGCTCAAGGGGCGCACGGGCGAGTTCACCTTCCTGGCGGGCACCGAGCTGCGCGACGTGGAGGCGGCGATCCGCAAGGCGCACGGGCGCACCTTCTGGTCGACGCCCACGATGCAGCGCATCTCGATCGGCTCGTGGATCGCGCGCAGCTGCCACGGCAACTCGGGCGCCTCCGGCAAGCCAAGCTCGCACGCGGCGGCGCGCGTGCTCGTCGTCGACCTCACCACGCGCGAGGCGGCGCGCGGCGGCGCGCGCTGGGTCGAGTACGCCGACGTCAAGGGCACCCTTGACGCCCACCCGGGCCGCCTTGTCATTGCGGCGGTCGAGTTTGACCCCGAGCGCATGCCGCACAACTTTTGGCTGCAGAAGCGCCGCACCGACGTGACGCCAGACCCGTTCACGGCGTCGCAGGGGCTGCGCGAGTGGCTCACGCCCGAGGCGGTGCTGCGCGTGCTCTTCTTTGGCGCGGCGCGGCGCAACCTGGCGGTCGGCGTCACCTACGTCCGGTTCGACCCCGAGGAGGACGCGTTCGACACGCGGCGCGAGTTCGACTGCTGCGGGCGCATGGTCCCCCACATCGACCCGCACGGGTGCTCGGCGCAGTGCATGAGCCTGCAGCTCGACACGTGCTCCCTGGTCTGCGGCTGGTACGAGACGGCCAAGCGCTCCTGGCGCGGCGTCATCTCGCTCAGCGACGCCAACGCCTTCAGCCCCGACCCGTCGTGGCTCGGCTTCCCGATCATCGCCCTCGTGAGTCGCACCGTCAACTTCGAGCTCATCTTTCTGATGCAGCAGCTGGTGGCGCCCACGATGCGCACGCAGGAGATGCGCGTGCAGAAACTGTGCAACGCGCTCTTTGCGCTGTACGCCAAGGTGTGGGGGCGCTCGGAGCTGCGCATGGGAAACCTCAACAGGGGCCTGATCTTTGTCGACTGCATCGTGCGCGAGCGCGATGCCGCCTCGGTGATCGCGGCGCTCAAGCCTCACGTGCACGCGGGGATCGTTGCGCTGCACGACAGCAAGTTCCAAGGCGAGAGCGTCACGGGCGCCATCCAAAAGGCGGGACTCGTGTTAAAAACGCCACGCGTCGTGTTTAGCACACACTATTAACAACGATGCTACACGCGGATCACCCGGCGTGGCCTTGCCGCCACCACGCGTACGGCGTCGGGATCTTCGCGTCGTGGGGCGGCGACGCGAAGACGCCCACAGCGTCGCCCTCGGTCTTCAGGATGTAGCGCTCGGCGGTGTGCGTGTACTTGGTGATCTTGTTCTTGGCGTGGAAGGGGACGGTCTTGACAAGGAAGCCCTTTTGCTCCGAGAGGTGCGGATTCATCGCCCGGACGGCGAACCGGAACGGCCGCAGCTTGTGCTCCTCCTTGAGACCGGGCGTCGAGGTCGCGCCGTGCAGGTGGAACCGGATGGACGCCACGCCGTTGGTCATCTCGAACTCGTAGAACCCCGCGGGCGCGCCGTTCAGCGCGTGTGGCGGCTCCTCGGTCGGCACGAAGAGGCCCGCCGCGCCCCGAGGCGCGGTGAAGTCGTTGCGGTGCACCGGGTCGTCCACGGCCGTGTCGGTGTCGCCCCATTGGAGGCTCAGGTGCAGGAGCATCTTGTTCTCGAGGTCGCCCCACTTGGCCGTTTGCGACTCGTTGTAGGCGCCGCGCACGATCTTGAGCACGTCCTCCTCGTTGCAGGGCTCCGGGTTGCCCACGCCGCCGTCGGCGTGCTTGTAGAGGCGCACGGTCAGCACGATGATGCGGTCGCCGCCGACTATGAATTGCGGCTCGCACTCCTTGGACTTGAGCTTCTTCTTGATTTGCATCACGCCGTGCGGGAAGGACCCGGCGCAGCAGCTACCCACCTTGGTCCCCGAGTTGAACAGCTTCTTCCCGCGGCTGTCCGCGTTGGGAACGTACTTGTTGCCGTGCACGTCGTGCGTGCCCTCCTCGATGAGGAGGAAGTACTTGCCGTGGATCGCGTCGTACGCGTGCCGGGGCAAGGCTTTCGAAGGCCACGCGATCTTCGTGGGCGGAGCCGGCTCGGCGAGGTGCGCCAGGTGCGGCTCGATGGCCGTGTGCACCACTTGGAGCGCGCCTTCCAGCTTGCGGCTCTTCTTGAGCTCCGGTTGCAGCCGGTCGAACAGTTCGAACCACGGCCCGTCGCCGTCCTCGTCGTCCGAGCCCTCCGGCCGGGTGCGCGTGAGCGGCGGCTTGTTTGGACGAAAGATGGTGACGGCGCTCACGCGCCCCTCGTCGTCCTCTTGCACGTCGAGCACGTCGGAGACGTCCACGAGGGCGGGCGCGGGCGCGGGCGCGGGCGCGGGCGCGAGATCGGTCATGGCGAGCGCGCGCGTCCTGTTCGGAACGCCACGCGAAGGAGGGGGGGGTGGGTGAATCCAGCGACTCCCAACCCCCACCCGGGAGCTGTTCGGAACGCCAAAGCCGCAGTGCAGGGCGCGTGCAGGGAAGCGTACCGGCTTGGGAAGGCTTGCAATTGTGTGTGGGGAGCGTGAAGGCAAGGGTGTCCAAAAAAGGCACTGTAACAATACACGCGCACACAGACGTTACGCAAACGACGGCCCGCCTTCCCACCCATGCGCCACTCACTCCACGGGCGCCGTCTTCGCTTCGGGGCAGCCGTCCCCGGAAAGGCGCTTCTTCAGGAAATCGAACAGCGCGAGATCCTCCCGCATGCCGTAGAGGATCTCGTGAAGGAGCGGCTCGAGGCGCTCAGGCGTCGTCTTCCCGATGGCGGTGTCGCCCTTAACCACGGCTTCCGGCTGGGCTGTTCGGAACCCAAAAGTTGCGTCGGCCATATTAGGGGGGGAAGCGCCGTTTGTACACAAGTGTCGCACCCTCCCCACTTGAGTTCGTCTCTACCACGCACCTTACAAATGAAGCCGGTTACACAACTGCTAAAGCGTGATGCGTGCGCTGCCCCCCCCGCCCCGCCCCCCCCCCACTCTTCGCCAACCAGCCGCCCCACGGCACGCCCGCTCACTGCGAGGAGACCGTCTTGAAGCTTTCGATCTGCTGCGTCAGACGGCCCGAGAGCGCGTTGCCTCGCAGCAGCTCGCCGTAGTGGCCCTGGTTGAGCCACGAAATTGGCTTCCACGCCTCGGGGGACACGCCGATCGTCGCCGCGCTCTTCTCCACCTCGGACAGGTTGTCGAAGCTCAGCTCGCCATCCGCCGAGCGCACCGACGCGATGTCGGAGCGCAGCTGCTGGATCGCGGAGGTGGTCGTCGCGCTGTCATCGATGTGGCGGACCGACATGGCGCGCTGCCTTTTTATTATACAGCGTGCCCGGCGTGGGTTATTTTCTCAACACATGCGAGAGCTCCACCTGGTCTAGGATCCAACACATAACGCGGTTCACCTTCTTCTGCTTCACCAGTGGCGAGCGCCGCGCCAGCAGCTCGGTGAGCACGGCCCGGATGCGCGAGTCCTTCACCTCGCTGAGCCTGATGCGGAGGTCGCCGTTGGCCGGGCTCCACGCGCGCACCTGGTCCATGAGTGGGAGGAGCTCGGTGCCCTCCCGCTCCCTCCCGACCCACATGTCGGTGGCGATGCCCATGGACTGGCGCAGTTGCACAAGGATGGGGAGGAACAGCTCGACCGCCATCGGGAACCACTGCTCGTAGTGCGCCGGGGGCTTGAAGACCATCATCTCCACGGCGCGCCGCATCAGCCTGGCGTGGAGCTGCGACGCGTCGCCGTACCGCGCGACGATCTCCTGCACCGAGAACCGGCCAAGCAGCGACACCGCGCCGCGCACTTCGCTCTCCATGTGCGAGCCCTGCCACTTGGTCATCTCGGTGCGCGCAAACCTCCACGGCTCCCCCGTCATGTACGGGAGCAGCTGCTCGCTCAGCGCGTGGCAGTGGTGCGCCGAGCGGTGCTGATGCCTGTGGGCCACGGGCGACACGACGTCGCACCGCAGCATGCCCGGCCGGAAGAACCCCCCGTCGCTGTTGATCTGGATCAGCGCCGAGCTCATGAGCACGATGCGCAGCCCGACGGGGTCGTACCCCGTGCGCCGGTGCGCGTGCGCCTCCTTGCTCACGAGCGACCACAACTCGATCCGCGGCTCGTCGATCCACGGCTGCTCGGGTAGGTGCTCCCTGAGCGGCGCCGCGTCGTACCGTAAGCAGTGCAGGAAGCGCGACATCTTCCACTCCTGCGCCTTTTGGATCGCGCCGTCGAGCAGCACGCACAGCGCCCCGTGGTTCACCGACTCGGCCCAGAGGTTGATCCGGCGCGCCACGTCGCAGGCGTCCTCCAGGATGCGTCGCAGGTCGTCGAAGCGCATCGCGGCCGCCACGTGCACGCCCGGGAGCGCCTTGAGCAGCTCTGGGCACGGCGTGCGCAGAAAGTCGATCAGCCGCGTCGGGTCCTCGGGCACCACCTTTTCTCGCGCCAGCGCCTTGAGCTCGCGCATGCGCCGCACGTCCGAGCTGGCAACGCGTGCCGCCTCGCGCTTGCACCGCACCTCCTCGATCTCGGCGGCGTGCTCAAACCCCTCAGTGCACACCCTCTCGGCGGTGTCGTCGTCCACCGGCTCCTCGAGCAGCACGACCCGGTTGGCGATGAGCTCCGCAAAGTGGTTCACCGCGCGCAGGATCGACGTGTCGCCGTACGGGCGCGCGAACGAGATGTCGAAGCGCCTGCGGATCATCTCGTCCAGGCTGTACAACCAATCCACCACCCGCTGCTTGACCTCCTGCTGCAGCCGCAGGCCCAACCCGCCCACCGTGACGGCCAGGTGCCTCGGCAACGGCACGTTCGCGCACGTTGCGCCCTTCCCCGCGTCCGCGACGTGCTCCGTGGCGACGTATTTGCGATTGCAGCTCGTCGTGGCGCGGGCGTACGAGCAGTCGTAGGACTCCACCTGTGCGAGCGTGTAGTGCACGTTCATGTCGCCACTGCCTGCCTTCCAGCGCTCGTAAACGACGTAGGCGCCGTGCGCCAGCTGGCGCGCCAGCATGTGCTCCTGCAGCGCGACCTTGCGCTGCCGGACGATGCTTGCGGCGATCGCCTCCGTCTCGGGGCTCAGCACGTACTTTGGGTTCGCGCTGCGGTACATCGTGTCGATCAGCGGCGCGCCGTGCTCCACGGTCGTGCTCGATCGGCACCGCGCGCAGAGCAGCCGCCCGCAGTCCCTGCCGCGCAGCTGCGCGTCGCACGAGCGACACGTCGCGGCACACGCGTCGCGCTCCGGCGGGTCGTCCCCGACGAGCGAGTAGAGCTCCCCGGACTTGACGAGGAGGCCCACGCGCACGCACCCAATCCGCGCGACACACTCGCAGAAGGCCTCGTCGAGTGGATCAGCGGCCGCGTTGCCAAGCGCCAGCGCCATCGCCCGCCTGCCCTGCCTCTGCACGGGGGCGGGAGCGTGCGGAGGGAGGGGGATAGCGTCACCGTTCAAACTACAAGTTGCAGAAAGAGTGGCGCGCAGTGTGTAACCCAAACGAGACACAATAAGTTATAACACGCACCCGACAAACGACTCATGCTCACACGGCCCGGTTGCTGCTGGTGCCTATCGCCACGCGCGTGCGGCGCGCGCCGGTTTCCCCATCCTGATTCTTGACGAGCGCGAACGACCATCGCGACGAGCCCGTGCTCTGCTCGGACGCCCTCGAAAAGGCGGAACTGTCGTCCGACAGCGAGCTGCGGCTGTCCGACTTGCTCACGTGGCACGGGCCACCCCTCTCCGGCAGGGCGTCGCCCTCCGCGGCAACGGGCGCCTTGCCCTTGCCCTTCGCTCTCGCCACGTCCTCCGAAAATGGCAAGCACAGATTTGGCAGCAAGATGGGGAAGCCCTCGCCAAGCGACATGGATGCCAACCCCCTCCCCACACAAAATCACACCTGCCCTCTTTGGCAACAGAAGTGTCTCCAACTTAGCGGAGACCGGTTGTTGCTTGCCCCCATGCTGTAAAAGTTGCAAAAGTGTGCCATATGTGGCAATTGCACCACGATTGCCCAAATAGACAGTCGGGCGCCGCGTCCAACACGGCGCTCGGAACCGTTGCGTCCTCACGTGCAGAACCGCCCCGTCGCCTCCTTTTGGGGTTGGGGGGCCTGCGAGGGAAGGGTCGGCACCTCCAGCAGCGGGGCGAGCTCATTGATGAACTGCTCGGTCGTGCTGGCGGAGATCTGGTTCGTCTTGCGCAGGCTGCTGGTGAGGCTCTGCGCCGGGTTCGGCTGCCCCATGCGGAGGGCCGTGGCCGTGAGCAGGCAGACGGCCAGCAGCTCGACCGGCAGGCCGGAGGCCTCGACGAACTGCAGCACGGTCGGGTGCACAAGCTGGTCGAACGCCGCCAGGCGCACGTCGGTGCGCGTGGTGGAGCACTTGGCCGCGGCGAACAGCGCGTTGCGCAGCTTGAGCGTGCAGTCTCCCGGATCGGCGGTGGCCGACTTGCCAAACTCCGCGGGGGAATCGGTGACGGAGCGCGAGAGGCAGAGCGATGCCGAGAGGAATCGCTCCCCGCGATGCGCGGCGCAGCCGGTGCAGTACTCCTCGCCGTCCTCCCACTCGGAGATCATGCTCACCGTGCTCAGCACTTGCATGCGGGGCATGCCGCGGTTGAAGCGCACCGTGAACTCCTTGAAGTCCTTCATCATCCGCAGCACGTCCTGCCGCGTGCGCTCCGGCGCGAGGCTCGCGATGGTCGTCATCGGGCTGGACGGCGCCACCGGCTCCGTGGCGCTGTCCAACAGCGACGCCAGCACGAGCTCGGTGATCGCGTGCGCGATGATCACGACCGACGTCTGCGAGAGCCGGAACGGGCAGTCGTCGCAGCTGCCGCACACCTCCTCGTGGCGCATGGAGAGCGAGTAGATGCGGATCGCCTCCATGCGGATGTGCCTGGCGATCCGGTCGTCGAGGCTGGGGATCTCGTCAAAAATGCTCTCCGCCTTGCGTATGATGGCCAGGCGCCGCCCGTGGTCCGGGCCGTCCTCCCGAAGCGCCTCGCGCGCGTCGCGCTGCGCCTGCGTGTCGATGCAGTTCTGCGCCTGCAGCAGCCCCTGTTGCATCAGCCGCTTGGTGGGCATGCGCGTGCCGCCCTGATGGAACGTCTCGCGGCGACGGCGGTCGTCGCGCGATTCCGGCCCGTTGGACCACGCCTCGAACTGCGCCTGCGCCGCCGTTCGAAGCTGCACCTCGCCGACCTGGTCGTTCGCCTGCTCCTTGGGGCAGTTGCTCGCGCGCTCCTGCGAGACGGCAGTGACGCCCGTGGCTTGGAGGCCGCATTTGACGCAGGCCAGCGCCGTATCCGGCCCGGGCTCCAGGAACGCCGGGTCGCGCTCGCCGCAACCTTCGCACTGCCACACGTTCTTCGCCGCGAACGCGTCGGGCGCCCCCTCGACGCTCCGCTGGAACTCGCGATTGTCTCCGGAATCGGCCCAAGCGTCGCTTGGCGACCGCGCGAGTGGCACAGGGCGCAGCGGCGACGGCAGGGCGAGCGGGTGGAGAACGGCGGGGCCAAACCGGGCGTCACCTCGGATAGTGGGGGGTGGGGGGTCGGGGTCGTACGAGGGGTTATTACGGTAAGGGCCGGCAAGGCCGAAGCATCGCGCTGCGGAGTACTTTTCGCTACCCTTGCTGAGTATCGCGTCGAGCCGCGACGGCTTGTCGAGGCTCGACGTCGACCGGCTCTTTGTGATGACCGGCAGGGGCGAGTCCCGGAAACTCATAAGCGCTGTTCGGAACGCGACGCGCGCGCCTTTGTCGCCGCCCTTGCCGCCCTTGCCGCCCTTGCCGCCGCTCCCCCGCCCCACACAAGTTGCAGAGTTTGCTTGTAGCGCAGCAGCGCGGGTTACAAATACTCGTCGCGCCCAACCCCGTCGCACTTGCTCGCCCACAGGCGGCTTTTCCCGAGCCACCCGCGCGCCAAGGAAAAGCCGCGCGGTGCGCATCTTATTAGAACGCTAGTCTGTGGCGAACCAGTGCGCCACACTGCCACGGCACGGTCAGATTTATGCGCGGCGCGCTGCCGCGGCGCCTCACACGCCGGATGCCCAACTACGACCAAGAGGACAGCGTCGTCGATTTCAACGACGCCTCCCTGTACTTGCCGCTCGCGCAGACGGTGTTCTCGATCTGCGCGTGCGCCGTGGTGAGCGTGCTCTCCTGCTGGCTCGCGCCCAACGGCGCCGTCTCCGCGGTGCGCACGCTGGCGCTCTGCAGCGCCACCGGCGGCATGCTCATGCGCACGCCGCTGCGCCTGGGCAAGGCGCACGGCATCACCGTGGTGTTCTCCGCGCTGCAGCTGGCGATCCCGCTGTACCTCGGCACGCTCGTCGTCGAGCAGCTCGTGCACACGTGCAGCATGGACGCGACGCACGCCCCGAGCTGGCGCCACGTGATCTTCCACAGCGCCGTGCTGGCCATGGTGTACGCGGGGTTCATGCGCGCGCGCGCGCCGCTCGAGGACACGGACCGGCCGTTCATCATCACCTTGCTCGCGCTCATGGTCATCGCGATCATGCCCCCGCCCGCCGTGGCGCTGATGGGGCCGCTGTGCCAGCCGGTCAACCTGTGGGAGGCGGCGGACCGCATCGTGCGCGCCTTCTGCTTCGGCACGCTCTACAGCATCACCGTGTACACCAGCACGCGCACGCGAAGCACCAACTACTCGAACACGTCGATCGTCTTCTTTCGGAGCGCGTCCGCCTCGATATGGGTGAGCGGCGCGCTCATCTGGTGGCTGCCCCTCGCGGCCGCGCAGTGCGCCATCATCATGCACGCGCGCGCGATCCACTCCTCCAACGCCGCGTCCGGCAGCAAGCAGTACAGGCCGATCGAGAGCGCCACCTCCACCGACGACGAGGACCTCGAGGCCAGCCTGGGCGACCTCGAGCCCAAGCTGGCCGACCCCGTCGCCGAGCAGGACCGGTTGCTCAACGAGCGGCCCCTGTACGTGGACGAGGCGCCCGTGGTGGGCACCAAGCTGATCGACCTCGGTGCGGCGGCGGCGGCGCAGGACGCGATCGGCACGCTGAGCACGCTGGGCGCGCTGAGCACGCTGGGATCGTCGCTCGAGACGAGCGTGTCCGCGCCACACGCCTTCCAGCCGCTCTCCTTTGCGGACCCGCCGAGCGACAGCGGGAACGACTCGTTCAGTGCGTCGGTGGCGCTCGCGTTAGCAAAGGAGGACGAGGGTGCTTTTTAAACACACGCAACACACACACGCGCGCGCGCGCGTGCTAGTCGCGCTCGCAAACGCTTGCGCGTCCTTGAGCCCGCCGTCCATGTTCGGAACGCGACGGCCGCTAATGCTTCGTCGCCGAAATGTGTCGGGGGGGGGG
>Ga0209603_1003301_pt1 | contig 14067 bp, 8 predicted proteins | sample COGITO_mtgs_1206_FD_184812 | JGI IMG/M metagenome (GOLD analysis project Ga0209603, IMG submission 184812) | Pelagic marine microbial communities from North Sea - COGITO_mtgs_120607 (SPAdes) (version 2) | ecosystem: Environmental > Aquatic > Marine > Epipelagic ... | reverse complement strand
ACAACAGAACCTTGGTGTTCTCTGCGGTTAATCCGGCCTTCCATAGAATGTTGACAAGAACTTGTGCCACGTGGTTCGGCATCGAGCGGTTGACGGCACGTGCTGCGGTAATCAGGCCGGCAGGAACACCGACATCAGCTGCTCGTTGAATCATGTAGTACGGGTCAACTGGAATGCAGTGTCCTCCGACGCCGACACCAGGAGTATAGCGATGGAAGTTCCACTTCGTTGCAGCCGCTGAGAGAACATCCTCGACATCGACATCCAAAGCAGGGAAAATTCGAGCCAGTTCGTTCACCAGGGCAATGTTGATGTCGCGCTGCACGTTTTCGATGACTTTTGCAGCTTCAGCCACTTCGAGTTTGCCGACGTAGCGTACATCTTCAGAGGTCAGTTTGGAGTACAATGCGACCAGCGCCTTACCTACCTCAGGGTTTGAGCATCCGATGACTCGGGCCACTTGGCGCACACCGTGGGCAGCATCGCCAGGGTTGAAGCGTTCAGGACAATAGGCAATTTCAACGTCTTCGCCAATGACAAGGCCCAATTCCTCAACGATGGGCAACCACGTTTGTGCGGTGACCCCGGGATAGACCGTTGATTCAAGGACAACAATGGTGTTGGAGCCCTTAGGAATGGCTTCAAACACAGCGCGCCCCGCTGCTTCTACATAGGAGAGGTCTGGCTTGAGGTCGTTGGTGATTGGTGTTGGTACAGTAACAAGGATTGCGTCGCAATGCGGAACGGCTTCAGCAGTTGAAGTTGTTATGTTCCAACGTTCTGTGCCTGGTGCGGGCACAATATCGTCCACGTCGGGGTCACCGGTTGGATTTTCTCCAGCACGAACCATGTCGACTGTGCGTTGTGAAACATCAACGCCCCAGACGTTGAAACCAGCATCATGGAACCCAATTGCAGTAGGTAGGCCAACATACCCTAGACCGATGATTCCTATTGTCAGGTCACCGGTTTTAGCTCGGGCTGTGAACTGGGCTGGTTGAGCCATGTTCATCGGTAATAGCGGGAGTTCATCAAATCGTTGGTAGTATTAGGCATTTTCATTAATCGAGGGCTATCTAAGAAAAATGCAATCGGAGAAGGGATATATATGGACAAATTATCGACTGTTTGTGGGGGGAAAACCATCTTTCGGGGGGCGTTTCACTCTCGAACTAATGCCGGTATTGATGCTCATCGGGGCAGTGATGTCTTTGGGTTCCGGGGTTGGAGTACCAGTAATTCTGTTATTGGTAATTGTGCATATCGGATTTTTCACTTGGATCTGGAGTCTGAAGAAAGATTCTGTTAATGTATCAGATTTGAGATTTTTATTCGTTCCAGGATTAATATGGCTAATTGCTGTAATTTCTGGTGGTTATCACGCATTCCCCTCCTTTTATGATCAAGCAGTACACTTGATGATATCAAACAGAATGTTGGAGAGATGTGCCACAGCGGGATGTGATTCCGCATTTCGTCCTGAAATAATTCCGGGTATTGCTGCAGTTGAATTAGCTTGGACTGGAGAAATATACAAAATTTACTTTACTCCGTTAATTTTAGTTTACTCAACTGGATGGGCTATACAACATTTAACGGAACAGTATTGTTCACCAAAATTTGCCTTTACAGCCCCAATGATTTTCCTCCTTATGCCGATAGTACTCACCCACGGGCGTTCAATGCTGTTAGATGTTGGAGTAGCAGGCATGATAATTTCTGCAATGATTTTCTACAAGAATATTGAACAAAAAAACCATTCGCAGATTTTGTTATTTGGGATGATTATTGCCTGCATCGGAATGACTAAATATTCTTATCTCTACCTAGGCCCTTGGATCGTAATTCTCTTATATTACAGAAAGCATATGGCTTTAATTAGACCATTTACAATTGGATGGGGGGGGGTTATTGGTCTTTTTTTAGTAAAGAACTTCCTCCAAAAAGGAGGTGTACTTTCCCCACTCGATCAACAAATACAAGGGACAATAATCAGTTTGCAGTCCACAAAAGGAGAAATCGGCAACTACGACGTCGTGACCTTCCTTTCAGAATATGTTGCGCAATGGTCAATTTCCTTATTGTGCTGTGCTATTATCGGCACTGTCTTGTTGATTCGAACTAAAACTGACTTTATTCGAGATACATGGTACTTAGTTTTTCCAGCGATTATACTGTATGGAGTGATTTTAGATTTTGGATGGATTAGATATTCCACTCCATGGTTGGCATTAGCGTGCGTTGGTGTTCCTATATTCATATCCTCTGAAATATTTCAATTTAGAATTAAAAATAAAACTATCAACCCCTTATTTGTATGTGGAATTTTCATAATATTGCTAAGTGTTCAGAATATAAGTTCTGTTATGGTTGATGAAAAAGAAATCGTAAAAACAAAAACGACCGTATGGTGGACTATTGCTGATGTTTATGTTGATGCTGGCCTAAATGTTGATGATGATGCGATTTTTGTTACAGGAACGAGTGCAGTAAATCTAGAATTATATTCATCGGTTACTTCTTATCAGTATAACAATAGTCAAGACCCTGTGTATAATTCTATAATGGATTTTGAAGCATCTCACGTTTTTACTCAGTCAAGAGGATGGAGATATGATGTAGATGTCAATTGGAGTTACTTATATGGCTCTCCGATTGAACCGTTTGAGTATTACTGGTCCGGGTCTACAGAAGGATACTTGTGGAGCATAAATCATTCGAGATTGACTTCTCACACTTGGTGGGAGAATCAAAGCATTATTCTAACCGGTGAAGGAGAGACATATGCAGATTTCCTTTATTTGAAACAAAATGCCACATATGAGCTTCCTGGGAATACCTCCGTTTCCAAAATAATTCGAAGCGGAAATAATTCAGACCTTTCTAACGCCTACTTTGCAATGTCAGGGGGCTGGTCTGATGCAGAAATTCTATGCAATACAATACAAGATTGCGAAGGATTTAGCAGATTAGATTATCTTGATGAGTCATGGTTGATGTGGGTTATTAAAAACTAGCCAATTCGTAAACAAAAAGTATCTTGATTTTTAAATAGAATCCAGTGAATACAAAAAACCTTGTTCATTTGTCGTTCATTTATTCCTCTTGATCACTTGACATATATTTCAAGAGAGAGGAATTCTCAGTTTTTGCAGATTTTAAGAGCGCCATTACAATGAGTAATGCGACAAATGTTATGATCAATACTTGATAGATTAAAACTCCCGTTGACTGTGCATTAACTTGATAAAAATCCTCGTCAATTGGACTATCCCATTTCGAGGCATTTATTGGAAAGGCATCTGAAGTATCCAAAACTCCATCATTATCATCATCAATGTCTGCGTTATTACCAATTCCGTCCGAATCGCTATCCATGGATTCTGAAGAGTTCAAAGGGAAGGCATCTGAAGTATCCAAAACTCCATCATTATCATCATCAATGTCTGCGTTATTACCAATTCCGTCCGAATCGCTATCCATGGATTCTGAAGAGTTCAAAGGGAAGGCATCTGAAGTATCCAAAACTCCATCATTATCATCATCAGAATCAGATCTATCTCCAATGCCATCTTTGTCAGCATCTGCCCAAATAAAATTATTTTCCTGTTCAAACAGATTGTCAAAATGGTAAACTTTTCCAAAATTGCCTTGACTGCTTTTTCGTTCTAAAAATTGTAATTCTGAAACCACAAACTCATTGTCATAAATGCACACTCCTATCGTGGGCGCACCCCTAACAGCAATAGCGACTTGGGAATCGAAAAATAAATTATTATGGATATGAACAAAGTCGCCTGCATAATCTTCACAATTTGTGGAATTTTCTTTTCCGTAACAATGTACGTCAACTAAATGGTCGGTTGCACCGAGGTGGAGTAAATTGTAGGCAAATTCATACCCCGATACATAATTAGAGTTTTCACCGTGGAAGTAACCTGTATGAGCAACGTCATGACGGTTTAAACCAAATTCATTGTATTGCATTACAGGATAAGCATCGTTAATCACAATCCCGTAACCGGTTCCTGAAATCCCAGACTGAAATTGCATATTGTCATGAATAAAATTATGTTCAATACGAACTTTGGAATTCCAAATATCGGAAGTAAAGGTTTTCTCAATAGATATACCTGCATGCCCAAAACCATAAAATTCGTTGTTTAGAATCTCAATATTTGATTCTAAAATTGTGGAATCATGATTTACTTCAATACCATATCTGCCTTCTTTCCAATCAAAATCTCCCGGGTCACCTATTGGTGCCGGCCCTTCAAAAATTAGGCTTGAGATTGTAACATTATTCCCAATAACTGAAAACATGGGTTTTTCAGCAACATAATTCGATGGATTTGAAAAATCCATGGTGTAAAACGCTGTACCAATTTTCCCCGAAACTCCTCGCGCCCCCAATAAAGTGACGTTTTCTTCGATTACAGTTCCATATTTACCTGATAAATCGATTCTAATATCATTCGGAAAGTATAACTTCGAACCCGATTCAATTCTATTGTCTGTGATTGAAAGTAAATCTAAAAAATGGGTCTCATTTTCAATAATAATGAAATCGGAATTGTAAATTACAATCGGAGAGATTTGGCTGATAAAATTATCGCCACTAAACCAAATAGAATCTAGATCTATGTTCGACTGATTTGCTAATTCCAAACAGGCGTCCGAGGTTAATTCAAACCTCTCGCTTTGAATTTCCTTGGCGAAACTCACGTTTGCATTAGCAATCGGACCTAGGAAAACCAATATTATTAGAATAAGAGTAAAAGAAATTGTTGATGATTTTCTTTTCATAGCCTTCAACTTTACACGGGATTAATTAATACTTTCAAATGATGGTCAAATCGATTACTTGAGTGAGGATATAAACTCCTCAGAGTAGTTGTCTAATAGAAATTGCTCATGTTCATACGATTTTAATCGGATAATGTCTTCTTCATCCATGGGCCAAATCCCAAAACTTCTTTGTGAACTATGTATCGTTTTCAGTATCGCTTCAGGCCAATTTAATAGAACAAAATTGTCAGGATGATACTTAAATGCCCATGGTAAAAGGGAATGAGGCTCAAATTTCTTTAAGTTTTGAATAGATTGAGATGTAGTTTCGGTCAGAGTTGAAACTGCTGACTTTGAGGTAGAAGTTAACATTTTGGCAGGCTGAGAAAATTTAAATTTAGGAGATAATACAAAACCTTTGTCTTCAATAACTTTCAAGACTTCTTCGTAATAATCATCAAATGGACGTAACAATACTGCTTTTCTTAAAGCCTTGTAGCCGAAACCCCATTCATCGGTACAGTTTCCAGCAATTAATCTAGCATTACCTGATTTTGCAACAATATATGCATTCGTGTATTCTGAGTGGCAACTCAAAGGAAGTGCTTCAACTCCAGACATCTTGAGCATTTTAATCCACAAATTCCCTGTTGAATTATTATATCCATATCCATCTCGTAGATATTGTGATTCTAGAATACTTCCTGTCAAACAGAAATCGTCACCTCGTATCATCGAGGGAACATATGGAATCATCCAGTGCGGAAAGCCGGACACAGAATAGAGGGTTCTGACATTCGTGTGGATTACGTTTCCAGAGAATTTGTCCAGAATTTTTTGGATTCCAATTCTTACATTGCAAGGACTGCTATTGGCAATGTAGAAAGAGTCAACTGAGTTTTCGAGAAGACTGATTGCTGCACCTGAATCAAGCCCTCCACCATAAGCAAGTGATGGCTTTAGTGCGGTTTTTTCGGTAGAAGATTCTGCAATATCGTCAGATACAAATTCAAATCTTAAATTTGGTAGCATCCAATCATTCTTTAGTAAATCTAGCATTTCCTCCGGACATTCTAAGTTTGTCCGAACCGTTGTGACTTCGGTTGATGGTTCGAACCCCATGTGTATCATCTCTTTGTATGATCCAAGAGCATTCCAGGTTGGGTGAAATATAAACAAAGCTGCAAGTAAACCTCTTCCGTTTGAAATATCGAACCCATTCGTGAAGTAATTATCATTTCTTTCAATCACACATCTTCTTTCGATTAGGTCTAGGGCAAGGCGGCCTTCACCTCGATAACTTTTTTCGGGAAGGTTTCCTTCAATCATGAAAACCAAACTCCCATTTGGTGACAGACTTTGTGTGAGATGAATGACCATGTCTTTCCCATATAGTGATTGGACATGAACTTTACCTCGGTGGTGAGTGAAATATGAATTGAAAATCCCATTGATTCACATCAAAGATAAATCTCTTTGATAAACTCCTTGGTAATCCATACAACATGCCCGGCGAGAGGTCTCCGCTAGAGTTAGTCAACGTTGGGCAAAGAGATTTGTCTTGGAAATCTCCTTTATCGAACCTTTTGACCATTTTTGATCACCGATTCTTAGTAAGAAATCTAGTTCGAAGAGAAATTCGGGGGAGATACAGAAATGCTATGCTCGGCTATGCTTGGACTGTTCTAGAACCAATGTTATTAGCGAGTGTGTATTATTTCCTCTTTGTTATGCTAGCAGGAAACCCTGACAAAATGTATCCAGTTTGGGTGTTGTTGGGCGTGATTATCTGGGGATGTTTTGGACGCTCCCTCTCCGGATCAGTTTCCTCTTTGTCAAGAAACGCCCAAACCATTCATCTTGTATACTTTCCAAGAATTATTTTCCCTATTACCTCAATTTTTGGCAACATGGTTGTATCGATGATGAGTTGTTTGGTAGTAGTACCGATCATGATTTTTTATGATTTACCAATTACAATACATTTGCTCCTTATACCATTGAGTGTGTTCTTTGCAGGATTCCTTGGTATTGGATTGGGCATGTTAGTTGCTCCATTGAATTGCATGCAGCGGGATGTTGAACACTTATTCAGATTCATTGTTCGGGCAGGTTTTTTCCTTTCACCGGTAATGTGGACATATGAAATGGCGCTCGAACGAGGTGCTTTCGGAGAGATGGTGCTGTACAACCCGATGGTCGTTCCACTCACAATGGCCAGACACGGTATTGCGGGTGAAAGCATCGGCATACCCATGGCTGGAATTCTTGGCTCTCTCGGTTTTGGCATCGTAATGTGGATTCTCGGAAGTTATGTTTTCAATCGATACGAAGCAGGAGCAGTGAAGCATCTATGAGCGAATATGCTGTTGAAATCGATAATGTCACACTACATTTCCCTAAGCAACGCAATGCTTTGGGCATGATTCTGAATTTCATTCGGAGAAAAAAGGTTCGATTTACAGCCCTGCGCAATGTATCACTTAAAATCCGAAAGGGCGAAGTCATCGGGATCATTGGGAAAAATGGATCTGGGAAATCAACACTGCTCCGAATCATCTCGGGCATATATCCTGCCGATGAAGGGAATTGTAAGGCCGCCGGAAGTATCTCGCTTCTTGCTGGTCTCGGCACAGGCTTTTCAGGTCATCAAACCGGCAGAGAAAATGCTATTCTTTATGGGAGTATTCTCGGCCATAATGAGCAAACAATGACCGACAAACTCCCCGAAATTATTGAATTTAGCGAACTTAGTTCCTTTATGGATGAACCTGTACGTACGTATTCATCCGGAATGAAAGCACGATTGGGTTTGGCAGTTGCAAGTGCGATTCATCCAGATATTCTTCTCATCGACGAAGTATTAGGGGTCGGTGATCCGCAATTCAAAGAGAAGAGTAAGAAACGAATTCTAAATTTGGTCAAATCAACAGGAACAGTTGTCCTTGTGTCTCACTCTTTTGGCTTGATGAAAGAGATTTGTGACCGACTGGTGTTTATTCATGAAGGTCAGATTGTCGATGTCGGCGAGCCTGATGCCATCATCAAGTTGTATTATGAAACGACAGGTCGTGAGTAATATGACGGCAGCGTTGAGATTCAGAATTGATTCGGACACATTTCGGAAAAATCAAAATGTGAATTTGGAGTTTGTTAATTCGATTTGCAAGTGTACACTCAACCAAGACACAAGTACCCCCGGCATAAGGCTGAGAAGCCCTATTGAACTAACAAAAGGTGATTACGAACTTGTCGTAACTGCAAGAGCCTCAAAAGCTGAGACTTTTTTCCTTTGGGTGTATGACTCGGATTCAAACACTCGGATTGGCGGTACGCTTCACATAGGTTCCGAAACGGAAAAACTGGCATTGGGATTTTCACTCCTGCAAACAACGAACGTCGAAATTGGCGTTCTTGCTCACCGGCACGAAATTGGTGATTCCTGTGAGGTCGAATTTGTTGAAATCAAACAAGAGACTACGTTTGAACGGGCGGTCAAACCAATATCATTGGGGCCTAACCAAACGGCAGTACTCATCAACCACCCAGAACATTGGGAAGTCATTGCAAATCAGGAAAATAGTACCCCTGGATGCCGGTATGAAGTCCCAGTTAGACCCGGTACATTGCATGCAATTAATGTCGATATTGAAGTTGTTAGCGTGACTGCTGCTACATTCCTTTGGGCATATTCGAGAAGTGAGGAACGAGAACTCTTGCCTCGAGTGCATGTTTTCTCTGGAGGTCCTGATGCGATTCGAAATAAACGCACTGTTTACATTGAAATACCTGAAGGCGTTACTGAAATCTTGATTGGCGTATTATTTTCTTCTGCGGGGTTGAAGGATACTGATAGTTTCAATCTCTATTCATTGGACATTGAAGAAATCACAACCTTGTCGGATGTTGCGAGTGCCGGGTATGTTCTGAATTTGGACGATGAAGGTGAGAAATTTGCATACTGTGATCATGTTCTTTCGAAAGAAGGATTCACACCACAGCGGATGATTGCAGTACGGGGAGCAGATGAGCCACATCAATCAAGTTACGATGAGTATTACAATTCCCCGCATAATACTGAGGATTTACGATTGGGGCGTAAAGCCATCCAAAGTGTGGGTGCTTGGGGCTATCTACTCACGATGAAGAAGATTTTACTTGATGCCATAGAAAAACAACACGACTCCATCGCAGTGTTTGATGATGACATCATTTTAACACACGATTTCACTCTGAAATTTTCAAGATTCATTAGAAGTGTTCCCGAAGATTGGGATATTTTGATGCTGGGAGCATCTCAGTGGAACTGGACAGGCGTGAAGTTAGACGACCGGTTGGGTTGGTATCGCCCGAATCAACTTACAAACGGTAGTTTTGCTATGATTTATCATTCATCGATATATCAAAAGCTCATCGAATCAATTGATCTAATGGACTCTCCATTTGACTCGAAACCACTCAAGAGCATTATTTGTAATAGTGAAATTCAATCCTCCTATGTTGCGTGGCCGAACATTGTTGTTGCAGATGTCGAGAAAGAGGGAATTCGGGACAGCCGCTCCCAAAGGGCATATGCCAGTCGCTTTCGATGGAAAATGCAAGATTTTCCATGGAATTATAAGCGCTGGCGTTCAAAGACAATCAAATTACACGAGGTGGTGCCGGCGAATTGGCCGGTCAAAAACCAACCAAATCTCGTTCTCGCTGTTACGACAATCAATCGTTGGGACTATCTCGAACAATTTTTGGAATCTTGGTTGAGAACCCGAAATAACTCATACAATTGGACGATTATTGTTGCCGACGATGGATCAACGGACGGCACTATTCAGAATTTCATTGATTATGAGATTCCGAACACCAAGGTTGTGCTGTTGCAAAATAGCGGGGGCGGTATTGCAATACAGACGAATAGCATCTTCAACTATGTGATGAAACTTGAGGTGGAACCACAGTTGTTGTTCTCGGCAGATGATGATATCTTCTTCAAGCAAAGAGGATGGGACAGCGCCTATTTGGAGGCTATCAAGAAAACTGGCTATGATCATCTTGTTCACTTCAATCCAAATTGGAAACCAAAACTTCATGATGAACGTTTAACCAAAAATGGCATCGAATTGTCTTCAATGACCGATGCAATCTCATGTATGGGATGTTTCTATACTGTAACTCCAAGATTATTATCTGAAATTGGAGGTTTTGATGAAACTGCTTTTCCGATTCGAGGACACTCTCACATCGATTTCACAATGCGGGCTTGCCGCAGCGGGCATAACAACATAAACACACTTTATGACATAGATTCTGCAGATGAGTTCTTGGGAATTCACCCAAAGGAAGGTTATGTATCGACCTTTAGACGCTACTCATACACTGAGCAGATGATCATGGCGGATCCAAAAGAGAAGGTTCGGAGATGGGGTTTGATCAAGGACGAGAGTCGGATTTTTGTAAAATTATCTCTGTATGAGATGTTCGAGCCAGAGAAATGTCATTTCTTTATTGAAAGTGGGACTCAAACGCAGATGAATGTGGCTGAAAGTGCGTCAACCACTGAAATCGATCGAAACATGTTCCATAGAATACACAATATTCCTGATGATTGTATTTACAATCCGCTCGACCGTTGGTCCATGAAAGGTAGTCTGTTGATATTGAAGTACAAGAACATGCAGATATGGTGGGATATGCCCGCTGATTTCTCATTCGAAGACACTCATCCAGATCTGTTTAAACTCGCAGAATTTGTCTTGCTATCGCCCTACGAGAGTGAGATTTTAGCTGGATGGATTCCATCCCGACAACCAGGAATTCGTCCCGGGCTTGCATTTTCCGCCGGATTTGACTCTACTGCTGCAATGGAATTGTTACCTGAGCAAACAGTGCTTATGTATCACAAAAGAAGTGGATTAGAATCAAAACTCAACCATTCCAACGCCCTTCAGTTCATCGATTATATTGAAAATCAATTGAAAAGGCCAGTGTCTATAATCGAGTCAAATCATGAACTTCTAAGAACCCTTAGTGGGAAACAAATCGGATTCGTCACCGACTATGCTTGCGCCGTTCATGTAATTCTGATGGCTGATTACTTTAATCTTGATAGCGTGGCAACAGGGATGCCATTAGAAAATTCATTTTTATGGCATGGTCAGAAATTTCGACCGTTTTCCGAGACATGGTTTTGGAAAAAGCACGCCCCGTTATTCGAAAGCGTAGGACTCTCAATCCTCCAGCCGGTAATGGGGTGCTCAGAAATAATTAACCAACGCATTGTTGAAACATCTGGTTTTGGTGACTTAGCCCAATCCTGTTTGAGGTCAGATGCGGGAGATACATGCGGAAAATGCTGGAAATGTTTCAGAAAGAACTCACTTCGTGGCCGTAAAATCACCATCTCTAAGGAAATTGATACTTTTCTGAGGAAACCAAAATTAAAGATGGCCGCCAGCACCATATACTCAATTCAAAAAATGAGTTCCCTAGATCCTAGTTTCCATTCTGAGTTGATGAAAAATTACATGCATTTGACGCCATTGGTGAAAGAGAATGTGCAATTCCTCGAATTGTATTATCCCCCGGCTTTGAAATTAATCCCTGAAAAATATCACAGTTATGTAAAATCCAGACTCTTGAGTTTTGATCTCGAGTTTGATGAAACCAAGCTTCTCGAAAATTTTCAACTGTATGATTGATCAGACTTTCTCAACCAATTGATGACATAATCTGTTAGAAGTGAAGGACCTGAGATCCGAGCTCGAACTTGATTTGATTCAGTATATGATTGGAGTTGACTGAGATATTTCAAACTATGACTCAACTCTTCTGGAGTTGTTCGACGAACCACAATCAGTCTTCCCTCAAGTTCAAGTTGACGGATCATTTTGTTAATAATTGGCGAGAGAGCATAACCTGTTCTCAAAAGAAGAGTAGGGGCCTGAATCATGGGCAATGAGGAAACAAGTGGTGACTGGTCATCGATAACCACACGTATTCTCCCCTCGATTTGCATTCCAATCACTTCGTTCATTCTTACGACATAATCAATTTCCTTTGGTAAGGAATGTTCCCTCTGAATCGCAGTGACGATGGTTTGTTTATTACTCTCGATAATGGTTTTCAAAAGGTGTTCATTTTGCGGCGCAAGATCGAGGAGAAGCAGGTTTTCGGACTCCGAACGACGTAAGATTCGGTGAACCGATTGTGAGGTTGGTGGGGAAGTGGAAAACTCTGGAAGAAGAATTGGAACCATTTTGGTCAATTTTGTATTTTTTATTTGCTCCGTAGAACCTGTATGCGAGAGGAACCAAGTCATTGCGATCGGGGCTTCAACAAAAGGACTGAGGGCGTCAACAACACCCCTGTATAGATAGTCACCAAAATAAATGATATGCTGCGGTTGGGAAATACTCATTGCGGTAGAAATGACACGCTCCGCCATAATGTTCCATTCCTTTCTGGACTTGTTTTTCTCTCTAACTGGAGGAATTCTATACCACTCAAGTCCGTTCGGCTTCAAATTGGACACCGTTGAATTATTGATCAGCGTCACCTCCCCTAAATTAGAGTCGGAAACAAGTTTGGAAATTAACTCCGCTTGTGAAGAATGGTAATCTCCGATCCGATCCATGCCGATGATAAGATATCCTTCTCGTGGGGTTTTCGAAGCATTAGTTACTGTGGTTTCCTTAGAAAAAAGAAGTTTCAATATGCGAAAGGGTAAGATTGGTAGGAGCAATGGGTTTTTCACACTACGGACCAATTGTATTCCAAGATTGAATGTGAAGGAGTTGCGTATCCGATACAGTTCTCTTGCTTCCTTTGTTGCAAAAATGATTTCCGGCTGCCTTCCAGTATCTTTTACACTCATCACTCATCCACCCTGTTTTTTTTGGAGAACACTCCGTAACTACGATATGTGCCATCTTGCTTATTTCCAAAATGTGCATAATGGATGCATTTCAAACGACACTTACGCGAGAGGTGCTGCGAGAAGAGGTATTCTTGCTCCCTGTGAAGGTCATCGATTAACACCGGAAAATTCCAAGAAAAGAGGTCTGTGTGGTTGAGAAGGCCACTTCGACCGATTATGCCATTAGGACCGTCGATAATCATCAAATCAATTTCGGTGGGAAGTTCGTGCTTGATTGGCTCCAGGTCGTACCACCCAATTTCATTGTTAAATTCGTCATTCAACTTTATTGGGGCATAGAGGTAATTTCCACTGGACACATTCAGCCATTCAGGATTGTGCTCAACGGAATAAAGACTGTAGGTCATAGCTAACCGCTTGCTCCCTTCACCACTGCCGAATTCAAGAATTGTTCCGCCTGATGCGATGTTGGCTTCGATCCACTCGAAAGCTGTGTTTGGCAACATCCATGGTAAATCATCCTTCATTGGATATCACCTCAAGAAGGGTTTCCGACAAAATATAGGCGCCGTTTGGCGGCTCAGTGGGTGGAATATTTCCAACGATATCAAACAATTTAGAACATGAATCTTCGATCGCTTTACGGTTCCTTTTTTCAAGAACAATGCCCCATCCCTCTTCTTCTGCCACCTTACAGCGAGCCAATTGATCATCCATTCCAGTGTTCATGTTTGGGTAGAACAACGCCGGCAAGCCAAACGTTCGTGTTTCGTGGAAAGAGTTGTACCCTCCTGCTTGCACTGTTGCATCGAAACCTCTGAAATACATTGAGTTTGGATAATCACGGAGTATCAAGAGACGTGGCAGTTCAATATTAATTCGTTCGCCAATCAAAGACTCGCCCAAAACGACGTAAACGCTTGGATTCTCAAGAAGGCATTCGAGCGTCATCCGAACTTCACTTTCGATATCATTAATTTCTCCTGCACCAAGTTGGACATACACGACATTCGCATCATTTGGTAAGCCCAATCGCGAGCGTGCAATCTTGCGCGGTAGAAGGTCGCTTTCATTCAGCATCACAATCGGTGGACATGTGATGACCTCCAAGTTGTGTTCGAGACTCGGTTCTGGTGACTTCACACTGTCCTCTGGATGAATCAGTGCATCAAAGTGCTGAATACTATCGATAGGAATCGAGGATCCTTTACGGAATGTGCCCCTTCGCATCCAAATTTTTCGAAGTGAATGTCGCCCTTGAATAGCCCTAAGCATACCTCGATAAGGAAAAGCTCCATCGAAAATAAACATGCTTGGACGATGAGTTTCAAAACAAACGTTGAGTTCCTCCTCCAATAACCCATTCCATTCTTCGGAAGTCATGTCTTTGAAATATTTTGGACCTG
>Ga0209603_1003296_pt1 | contig 14085 bp, 12 predicted proteins | sample COGITO_mtgs_1206_FD_184812 | JGI IMG/M metagenome (GOLD analysis project Ga0209603, IMG submission 184812) | Pelagic marine microbial communities from North Sea - COGITO_mtgs_120607 (SPAdes) (version 2) | ecosystem: Environmental > Aquatic > Marine > Epipelagic ... | reverse complement strand
TGATCGATCATGATCTCATTCGAAAGGTGGCTACAACAGGCAAGCCGGTAATTATGTCAACAGGTGGAGCAACCCTTGCTGAAATAACTGATGCGGTTCAAGTTGCAGAGCAAGCAGGTGTTAAAGAGTTGTGTGTATTGAAATGTACTAGCACTTACCCAGCTCCCGCAGATTCAATAAACTTAGCCACAATTCCACATCTAGCGGATAGTTTTAAGTGTCCAGTGGGGCTTTCAGATCATACTTTAGGTAATGATGTACCCATAGCATCTGTTGCTTTTGGCGCTCATGTTATCGAAAAGCACTTTGTGTTAAGCAAAGATGATGAAACGGCTGATAGCTTTTTTTCAATGACACCAGATGAACTTAAAGCATTAATACATGGTGTTCGACAAGTCGAAAAAGCGATTGGAATAGTACATTATCCCCTTAAACCTTCACCTAATCGCCGTTGCTTATACACGACTAAAGATATTGAATCAGGAGAGATTTTAACCGTTGATAATGTTGCGAATCTTCGACCAGGTGGTGGTGAGTTAGCCCCAAAAGAATTACCGAATGTTATTGGTAGGAAGGCGCGCCTATTTTTACCTCGTGGTACACAGCTATGTTGGCAGGATATGGAATAATTAGCATGATAAACGAAGAGCTATTGCAGGATTTTTTTTGTGATTTTTTAATCGCACGCGGTATTAGTATTTCAAAGAAAAATATTAATCACTTTAATTTTACTGGTTCAGGTAGCATTGATTCATTTGAAATTCTTAGCATGATTATGGAGCTTGAGATGCTTACTAATATTCATCTGAGCCCTGATGAACTCATGGATGAAAATAATGCAACTGTGGGTGGTTTGATTGAAACGCTATTGAGTAAGCAATGAATATTGTAGCTCGAGTTTCTACGTGTTTAGGTATTGGCCATTTAATGCGTATAAAGTGGTTGCTGCTTGAGTTGCAGTCAAATACTCAAGCTAGCCTCACTTTGGTTTTGGATATTCAAAAAGCTGATATAGCGCCTTTTATACAAGAGCTGGTATGTGATGATATACATTTTGTTAAAACGGCGTCCAAACAAGATATTGCTACTTTACTAAGCGTAATAAAAACCTCAAATGCTGATTTGGTAATACTCGATCATTACGATTTAGATATTGAATATGAAAAACAAGTTTCTGATACAGGCACTAAATTAGCTGTTTTCGATGACCTAGGTAGAGAGCATGATTGTGACTTTCTATTCGATGCTAAATGGGTCGGGGAGCTAACTCAAAAACGTTATGATAAAAAGTTACCAGCAAAAACTCAGCGCTTTTTAGGACCTGATTTTTCATTATTATCGCCCTTTTTCAGTCAAGCTTTGCATGCGCAATTATTACACAGAAAAACAAAAGTGAATGTTCTTTGCTCACTAGGTGGCGGTGGCGACTTGAGTGTTTTTGCTTCATTGGTAAATTCAGTACCTAGTGAAGTACAAGATCAGATCCAGTTTACGATTGTTGTTGGTCCCAAGGCTGAAAACATACAGACCATTACACACCTTAGTAAAAAGTTTACAAATATAACGACCTTATATTCTCCCTTATCGATAGCGAATGAATACCGCAATACTGATTTATTTATTGGAGCATTGGGTACATCGTTATACGAGCTGGCCGCATTAAAAGTACCTGCAATTACATTTTCTATCGCTGCTAATCAAGAAAACGATATAACTCACTTACAGCAATTAGGGCACTTTTTACATCTAGATGAATTCACAGATTCCCAAGCATGTTTATTAGGCGCTCATCTGGGTGACTTTATTTGTTGTTTACCTCGAATTAAAAAACTACGTAATAATACAAGTGTTACTGTTGATGGTTTAGGTGTAAAGAGAGTTGCGGCAATCTTACAAGCGCGGCAATATCATGTAAGTGGTATAAATAATCATCAAAAGGCTGCCAACTACATTGCGCAGCTGACTGGTGAATACTCAGTACGTGAGGTTCAAGATAGTGATATAAATAATTACTTAGCTGCTAGGAATTTACCAAGTAACTCGCAGAGGATGACCATTAACGCAGAGATCCCAAGGCTTGAACATTATCTATGGTGGTTTCGAAGTGAAAGGCAATCATATGCTGTAGAACAAGCTGGTATGCCATCTGTATATGTATGGCATCAGCATGTATCGATAAATGCGAATGACTACCTATATGGAGGATGGTTTACGGCGTGCAATGATGTACCTTTTAATCTAGCTATGTTGACTTTAAAATGGCAGCTTGATTTTTGTAAAGATAGCCATCCTAACGCTATTTGGCTTGCGGTGATCCATAAGGACAATAAATTCGTCAATTTGTTAAATACATATATGGGGTTTGTACCAACGCCACAAGGCTCTGTTGAATATAAAACTACGCAAAAGCTATTCCCTTTAGCCGATGAGCAATTTAATTTTGTAATGTGGGACCCAAATGCACAATAAAAATATATACCAGCTTGTTCAGGCACATACTGTTACTCACCCTGATAAAGTTGCGTGTATATATCAACAGACCCAAATTAACTATCAACAGCTAATAAATAAGGTAGATTCCTTAGCTGTTGGCTTTACTCGAGTTGGAATTAAGCAAGGGCATAAAGTTGCTTTATTTTGTCCAAATAACCTAGAGTTTACATATTGTTTATTAGCAGCTGCTAAGCTTGGTATCGCGCTTGCGCCATTACCACTCACCCTCAAAGGGCAGGCCTTATCAAAAGCGTTACAGGTAGCTGATTGCAGTTACGCGATTGCTTGGGTTAGTGTTGCAAATCAACTAGTAAAAAACGATTTATTGCCTAGCGATAAAGTCATTTCAGTAGGTGGTGATATTGATGGAGTAACGGACATGGCTTCGTTAATGTCAATACCTGCAGAACACAGTGACTCTTTTTCAGCGGATATTAACGCTCCTTTTATTCTTACTATGACCTCTGGCTCAACGGGTCAGCCTAAACCAATTGTATTCACTCAAGCGACTAAAATTGTTCGCGCATTTGATGCGACTGCCCAGTATTACCAATTAGATAAAAGCGATGTTGTGATGGTTTCAACACCTTTATATCACTCTCTTGCGCAGCGTTCGTTACTGATGCCACTAATGTTAGGTGCGAGTGTAGTTATATTACCTAAGTTTTCTGTGGGTGCTTGGCTTGATGCGATTGAAGCTCAAAAAGTCAGCTTTTTATTTGCTGTTTCAAGTCAATTAAAAGCGTTACTTCCTAAGTTAAAACAAGCGCAATTAACAAGTTTAAAATGTGTTGTATCATCTTCTGCAACCCTAGAGAGCGAAGATAAGAAGCTGCTCTTATCAGTCCTTAACTGCCGCTTTCATGAATGCTATGGAGCATCAGAAATGGGGGTTATCAGTGATTTTGATATAACTCAACCTAATGTTCCGATTAATAGTGTAGGTAAACCTTTACCAAGCTTGAGAATAAAAATATGTGATTCTGAGCGTCACGCTTTACCTACAGGCAGTGTAGGTGAAATAGCATGTTGCTCGTCTACTGCATTTTTAGGGTATTATAATTTACCAGAGCAAACAGCTCAAAGTTATGATAGCGAAGGGTATTTTTTCACTGGAGATCTAGGTCATTTAGATGAAAATGGCTACCTTTATTATGTAGGCAGAACCAAAGAAGTAATCAAATCTGGGGGAATAAATGTTTACCCAAGTGATATAGAGTTGGTAAGCAATTACTTACCTTGGGTGGAAGAGTGTGCAGCATTTGGTATCGAGGATGAAAAATTTGGAGAAGTTATTTTGTTAGCATACGTATCTAGCAATAATGCCCCAAGCAATGCAAAGGCCCAATTACAAATGCATTTACTAAAAGAGCTAACTGACTATCAACAACCACGAATTTTATTTGATATGACCGCTTTACCAAAAACAGAAATGGGTAAAATTCATAAGCCAAGCATCAAACATGCATACTTACAGAGTAAAGTGTAATTTAAACATCTTCCCAGGTAAGCGTTTGTGTTGAGCGTTTTGCGGCAGCAAACAGGTTTAAACCATCTGCTGCATGCTCTAAACCAAACACATAAGGTTTTTGGCTTTTTTTACCTTGCTGAAAAAAAGTCAACTCCTCAGCTATGTCGCTGTATAAGTTTGCAAATGCTTCGACAAAGCCAGTTGGGTGGCCAGGTTTCATTCGGTTATATCTAAATTGGTGGGCGTAATCACATTGGCCTGCACGGTCTAAGACTTCCCGTCGACCATCGTTAAAATTAAGTTCTAACTCATCTGGGTTTAGTTGCAGCCACTTAGCACTACCAATATCACCATAAACTCTAACTTGTAGTCCATTTCGGTGACCAATGGCTGTTTTTGACATCCACATGCTACCTTTTATACCACTGGCATACTTCATTAGCATTTGTACGTCATCGACTAAGTTTGTGTATTGAGAGTGGTTACTAAACTCTGCAAGGGTGTGGCTTGGTTCTTCATTTAATAAAAAACTACTTAGATGGTGAAGGTGTACACCTAAGTCTAGGCAGATTGTAGGTACTTCAGCGTCTTGCAGGCGCCACGCTTGCGGTTGCGACGTTTTACCTGCGATATCAGGCGGTCGGCGAAAGCCTTCTTGCGGCATTTCTAAATGAATTTTTTGAATTTCCCCTAACTTTCCTGAGCTAATGAGGTGCTTTAATTCTCGCACCATAGCATACCCACTGTAGTTAAAGGTTACCGCTAAAAATTGTTTTTCAGGGTCGAAGTATGGCTTAAGTGCGGCGATTTCTTGTGGGCCACAGACCATGGCTTTTTCACAAATCACAGGGTGTTTTTTTTCAAATAAATATTGTAGGACTTCTAAATGATGTGGCGTAGGAGTGAGCACTACAAATGCATCAACGAGATCCTTTTCAGCTTCGACCATGAGCTTCCAATCATCGTAAACACGTTCAGAAGAAACACCCCAATGAACACCTGTCGCTTTGTTGTTTTCTTGGTTACGACAAAAAGCACCAGCAACAACTTGAAATTTATGATCCATGTGAGCTGCACAAAAGTGCACATAGCCAACCGCAGATGTGTTGCCCCCGCCAATAAATGCGAGTTTGAACGTTGGGTGAGTTTGTAGCATAGCAGCCTCATGTTTCATAAAATGACATATTTATATCGTCAAAAAGGTTGAAAACTTTAATTTAAGATTTGATGTAAGGTGTTAATTACTAAATGCACTTCGTGGTCTTGCAACGTCGGATGTAAGGGCAGAGTGATAGCCCTCTGGTAATATTTTTCAGCATTAGGGAAGTCACCAGCACTAAAGCCCATTGCTTTATAAAAAGGCTGTAAATGTATTGGGATATAATGCAGATGGCCAATAATACCGGCAGCCCGAAGTTGGGTTATCACATTTTTGTGCTGTTCTATATCGCTATCTGTAAGTTGAACTATATATAAATGATAGGCTGAATAGCATGTGTTGCTTTGTTGCAATGGGCGAATCAGATTAAGATCTAAGTGTGTATCATATGTTTTAGCTAAAAAGTGACGCTGGTTAACAAACTCATCAACTTTACTTAACTGACTCATACCTAATGCCGCATGCAAATCAGTCATTCGATAGTTAAAACCAAGCTCAATTTGTTGATAGTACCAAGGGCCATGACTTGGCTCGGTCATCTCGGTTGGATCTGTTGTTAGACCGTGGCTTCTTAACCTTTTTAAACGTTTTGCTAAATTATCACTATTTGTTACAGCCATTCCACCTTCGGCAGAGGTGATTATTTTTACAGGATGGAAGCTGAATATGCAAATGTCTGAAAATTCACAATTACCAACAGGTTTATCTAAATATTTTGCCCCAATAGCATGAGAAGCGTCTTCAATAATTTTAAAATCATATTTATGAGCTAGCTTGTGAATAGCCTGCATATCGCATGATTGACCCGCTAAATGAACAGGGATAATAACCTTTGGTAAGCAGTTATTTTTTTTGGCTAGAAGCAATTTTTTTTCTAGCTTAAAAACTGACATATTGCCGGTATTTAAGTCAATATCGACGAAATCAATTTTAGCTCCACAATAAAGGGCACAATTAGCGGATGCGACAAAAGAAATAGGAGAGGTCCAAACAATATCTCCCTTGCCAACGTCAAGCGCTAAACAAGCAATATGCAACGCAGATGTGGCACTATTAACAGCTACGCCGTGTTTTACTTCACAATATTTAGTAACAGCATCTTCAAATGCTGGCACTTTCGGGCCTTGTGTGAGCCAATCTGATCTTAAAACATTGACTACGGCATCTATGTCAGTTTGATCAATAGATTGTTTGCCATACGGAATCATAAAAGTGCCTGAATATTAAATGCACGAATTTCTTCAATCGTTAAGAAGTGCGGGTTACTCAGTGAGTTGTATTCAAATCCTACTTTTACTTTACTACCTTTCTCTTTAAGTGCATTAGTATCAAAGTCGTTACATCGACTGCTAAACTTTATACCAGGAGCAATAACAAAATGGTCATCAAATTCAAAAGTGTCAAAACATAAATCAGCCGGACACATAACTTCATGCAACTTTTCACCAGGGCGAATACCAATATTTTTCTGTGGTAAATTAGGTGCCATTGCTGTTGCTAAGTCGGCAATTCGAATTGAAGGTATTTTAGGTACAAATATTTCGCCACCTAACATTCTTTCGAAATTTTTAAGAACAAAATCTACGCCCTGCTGAAGGTTTATCCAAAACCGAGTCATTTCATCATGTGTGATCGGGATATGGTCACGGCCTTGGTCAATAAATTTTTGGAAAATAGGCACTACAGAGCCTCTTGAACACACTACATTGCCATAGCGCACAACTGAAAAAGTAGTTTGATTCCCACCTGCAATATTATTTGCAGCAACAAATAGTTTGTCAGATGCAAGTTTAGTCGCACCGTATAAGTTAATTGGGTTAGCGGCTTTGTCAGTTGAGAGCGCAATAACTTTTTCAACATCATTATCAAGGGCGGCATCAATGACGTTTTCGGCACCATTAATATTCGTTTTGATGCATTCCATAGGATTGTATTCAGCGGCTGGCACTTGTTTGAGTGCAGCTGCATGTATTACGTAATTAACGCCCCGCATAGCTCTTCTTAAGCGGTCTTTATCGCGGACATCACCTATGAAATAACGCATGCATGGTTGGTCAAACTCTTGCTGCATCTCAAACTGCTTTAGCTCATCACGGGAAAATATAATGATTTTTTTAGGGTTATATCGTTCAAGCAGTGTCTTTACGTACTTTTTACCGAATGATCCGGTACCACCGGTAATTAGAATTGTTTTGTTATCGAACATAATGTTATCCAAGTTATTTATCATTGGCGTTTTTATACGCATTGTGAAATTTTGGCACTTTTCTCAGTACTTTACATATTAACTTAGTTTGATAGCAAGCACGATGCCAAGTTAATTTAATTAAACCATGGTACATAGTGCAAAAATTGGCAAATTAAGCTATAATTTAACCAATTCAGTGTGTCGGAGCCCTGTTATGAAAATTCAATCACCCTCATCAAATATTTTAAACCAAACCCAGCAAACGGGTAATAAGCTTTTAGAACAACTTGCTACAGGTAAAAAAGTAAATTCAGCGGCAGATGATGCAGCCGCTTTACAAATTATCGACCGTCTAACATCTCAGCAAAACGGCTACAGCCAGGCTGTAAATAATGCATACGACGGCATTTCATATTCGCAAGCGACAGAATCAAATTTATCTAATGTTAATGACGCTGTATCTCGAATCAAAGAGTTATCTATTCAGGCAGGTAATGGGGCGCTTAACGATAGTGACCGCAGTGCTTTGCAAGAAGAAGTTGTGCAGCTACAAAGTCAAATATCTGAAACGTTCGAGAATGCGAGTTTTGCAGGAAAGCCTTTGTTTGATGGTCAAGCGGTCTCGTTTCAAGTTGGCGCTGATGCAAATACCAATCAAACGGTTAATTCAACAGACGGTAGTTTTACATCTGCACTATCAACTATTGATATTTCAACCCAAGCAGGGGCTCAAGCTGCACTCGATATAAGCGAGCAAGCGAGTGAAGACATAAATGCCCAGCGCGCAGAGCTAGGGGCTTTTCAGAATACCCTGGCCAGCACAATTAAAGGGTTAGGTACTCAACAGGAAAATATTGCTGCAAGCCAAAGTCGTATTCAAGATACTAACTATGCTCAGGCTGTTTCTCAGCAAATATCTAACGACGTTTTATCTCAAGCTTCCATGGCTTTGCGTGGTCAAGCAAATCAATCTGCTGAGTCTATTTTAGGATTACTATAAGGTTGATTTTAAAACAGTAATTATTAAGTATTACTTATTCTCGCTTTAACGGCAGTTTTTTGGCAATGATGTCAAAAAACTGCCACTCAATGCTTGCATCCCTGTCAAACTCGCTTACAATTTAGATTATTAATAGCTTGTTGTGACTGTGGTTCGCTGACTAATGATCTTAATCTTAGATAATAATAATAATCGTGCGATTGGTTTACATGCTTCACTGACTTTTATCGGTGAAACAGTGTTAAACCTTGATGAAGATAATTTCGAGCAAGAGTGTAGCAGCTACCAAAAACAAGAATGTATGGTTATTTTAGGCGCGTTAAACAGTTTTAATCATGAAAGTTTGATCAAGCGCTATCCTACAGTTCCCTTCCTTCTTATAGGTGAAACTTTAAAGCCTTTGCTAAGCATTGCAAATGTAGTGGGGTTAATTTCTGAACCATTTAATCATGATGTAACAACGCAGTTACTGCATGATTGTCAGCAATACCAGCGAATGCTCCCTAATGATCATAAGCACCACAAACCACATAAGTCGTTTGACGGTTTAGTTGGGGAGACGGATGCCGTAAAAGATGTACGCTTTCTAATTGAGCAGGTAGCAAAAACAGACGCAAACGTTTTAATCCTCGGAGAGTCTGGTACAGGTAAAGAGGTGGTTGCGCGAAATGTACATTTATTGTCTAAGCGCAACTCAGGTCCCTTTGTACCTGTAAACTGTGGAGCTATACCCGGCGAGCTGCTAGAAAGTGAGTTGTTCGGCCATGAAAAAGGCGCATTTACGGGTGCTATTTCTGCACGTAAAGGGCGTTTTGAATTGGCTCAAGGTGGTACGTTATTCCTTGATGAAATCGGCGATATGCCACTACAAATGCAAGTTAAATTATTACGTGTGTTGCAAGAAAGAAGTTATGAGCGCGTTGGTGGCACAAAAGCTATTCAGGCCGATGTGCGGGTGATTGCAGCAACGCACCGTAATTTAGAAGAAATGATAGAGAGAGGCTCTTTTCGAGAAGATCTCTATTACCGGTTAAATGTATTTCCTATAGAGAATCCTTCTCTTGCCCAACGTGCTGAAGACATACCGCTTTTGCTAAAAGAATTAATGCGCCGTGTAAATGAGCAAAGCGGTACGACAGCTAAGTTCACAGAGCGTGCTGTAGACAGTCTCAAAGAGCATGCTTGGCCCGGTAATATTCGTGAACTAGCTAATCTTGTAGAGCGTATGGTCATAATGTTTCCTGAGAAGGTTGTAGACGTTCCTGATTTACCAGCGAAATATCGTTATATTGAAGTTGATGCCTATGAGCCTCAATACCCTGAGGAGCTAATGGAGCGCGACGCGTTTAATGATATTTTCAGTACAGGGTTTAGCGATTACGACGATGAGCCAGAGATTGAAATAGCTTCGTCTGATTCTGGGTTATTACCCGATGAAGGCATTGAGCTAAAAGAGTACTTAGCTGAGCTTGAGGTAAGCTTAATTACTCAAGCACTTGAACGCTATGATTATGTTGTTGCTCGTGCCGCTGAAATTCTCGGAGTAAGGCGTACAACTCTCGTTGAAAAAATGAAAAAATATAACCTATCGCGAGACTAACTTGCGTTAGGTTAAACCCTTCAACTTTACTAAGTATATCGTTATAAATACTTTTTTATAATCTCAGCTTTTCTAAAACAATTATTACTATGGTCGTTAACCATACCGCATGCTTGCATGTGTGCGTAAACAGTCGTAGGACCTAAAAATTTAAAACCGCGCTTTTTTAAATCTTTAGCGAAAGCTGTTGATATTTTAGTAATAGCGGGATAATCACCTAATTCATTTAAGTTACTGATTAGTGGCTTGTTGTCTACAAATGCCCATTGATAACTACTAAAACTGCCAAACTCTTGCTGAACTTCTAAAAAGCGCTTTGCATTGTTAACTGTTGCATTGATCTTTAGTCGGTTACGCACAATACCGCCATCGAGCATTAAGCGCTCTATATCTGCTTCGTTAAATGATGCTACGGCCTTAACATCAAAATTTGCAAACGCGCGTCGATAGCCGTCACGCTTTTTTAAAATCGTGTACCAGCTTAGTCCGGCTTGGGCAGATTCAAGTGTTATAAACTCAAATAATTTTTGGTCATCATATAACGGCACTCCCCATTCTTGATCGTGGTAGGCTACATAATCTTGCTTTGAAGTATCAAGCCATGGGCAACGACACTGAGTATTCTGATTCATTGTGTGTTTTCCTTGTGTCAGTTTATTGTCGCGTAAAATAAGCTCTAAGCTTATGAATTATAGTTAATATATTTTTGGTACGAATTATGCATTTGTCACCGTAGAGAACCTTTATGAGAGTTTACTATGGCACTTGCAAACGTGTTGAAACCACAATTTATCACAGCTAATCAATATAACCCATGTCTTCAACAAGAAGAGTATGTGGGGGAGCTTAGTGAGCTTCGTCAACAAGCGAGTTGGTTGAGCCATTTGGTTGATACCATGCCAGCAGGCGTTATTGTACTTGACGGTCGAGGTATGATTGCTAAGGCTAATCAAATTGCAATTGATATGCTAGGTGAACCGCTCGAAGGCGAGAAATGGTTCAGTATTATCCAACGTTCTTTTCGTCCTCAACAAGACGATGGCCATGAAGTTTCATTAAAAGATGGCCGACTAATAAAGTTAGATATTACTGCATTGGCACCGGAGCCTGGCCAGTTAATTCTCATGACTGATTTAACCGAAACGCGACGCTTACAAACGCGTGTGGCACACATGCAGCGCTTAAGTGCGTTGGGCAAAATGGTGGCGTCCTTAGCGCATCAGGTTCGTACTCCTTTATCGGCAGCTATGTTATATGCAGCTAACTTAGGCTCGAAACGTTTACCTGAGGCTTCCCGTGGTAATTTTCATACAAAATTAATGTCGCGTCTGAAAGACCTTGAAACGCAAGTGAACGACATGCTGTTGTTTGCAAAAAGTGGCGATCAACAAGTTGTAGAGCAAGTTTCTATGCAACAGCTACTCACTGAAGTTAAAGCAGGCTCTGATGCTATGGTTGCACTGAATAGCAGTGAGCTTGATGTAAATTTACCAGAGCCTGATATTGCTATTACGGGCAATAAAACAGCATTAGCCAGTGCGATACAAAACTTAATTCATAACAGTATTCAAGTTATAGGCTCTGGCGCTTTAGTGCGGGTAAATGCGATAAGAGACACTCATTCGGATGATTTTGTGCGTATTAGCGTCTGTGATAACGGACCTGGAATAGATATGGCGCAAGCTGACAAACTGTTTGAACCATTTTTTACCACTAAAAGCCAGGGCACAGGCCTTGGTTTAGCGGTGGTTAGCTCTGTCGCTAGCGCTCATCAGGGCAGGGTTGAGGTTACCAATAATACACAGGGCGGGGCATGTTTTAGCATATTACTGCCTATTTGTACTGAATCTAAAGCGGCGGAGGTATTATGAGTAATAACACTATTTTAGTTGTTGAAGATGACGCAGGTCTTCGTGAAGCATTGATAGATACTTTAGAAATGTCAGGTATTTCCTGCGTTGCGGCCGAAAGTGCAGAGCAAGCCATGCTGCTTTTGAAAAAAGACAGTTTTTCATTAGTGGTGAGTGATGTACAAATGGGTGCAATGAGTGGGCTTGATTTATTACGCAGCATTAATTTAAATCACCCTGATTTACCAGTGTTGATGATGACAGCATACGCCACAATTGACGATGCCGTTGAGGCAATGCGCCTAGGGGCAATCGACTACATGGCAAAACCATTTGCGCCAGAAGTCTTATTAAATATGGTGAGTCGTTACTTACCAGAGCCAGAAAAAGAAACAGATGGCCCTATTGTCGCTGATCCATCTAGTATTCAATTACTTGAACTTGCAGCAAAAGTCGCGAAATCTGATGCTAGCGTTATGGTACTGGGCCCAAGTGGTTCAGGTAAAGAGGTGCTTGCGCGATTCATCCATGACAAGTCAGAGCGTTCAAACGAGCCATTTGTTGCAATAAATTGTGCTGCTATTCCAGAGAATATGCTCGAAGCGACATTATTCGGCTATGAAAAAGGCGCGTTTACAGGAGCGATTCAAGCCTGCCCAGGTAAATTCGAACAAGCACAGGGCGGTACCATCTTGCTTGATGAAATTACAGAAATGGACTTAAGTCTACAAGCTAAGTTACTTCGTGTATTGCAAGAACGTGAAGTAGAGCGATTAGGTGGGCGTAAAACCATTAAGCTAAATGTTCGCGTACTTGCAACCAGTAACCGAGACTTAAAAGACGCCGTTAGTGAGCATAAGTTTAGAGAAGATTTATATTATAGGCTCAATGTGTTCCCACTAATGTGGCGCCCGTTGTGTGAACGCCCTGGTGATATAGTTGTATTAGCTAAGCATTTAATTGAGCGCCATTTAGCGAAAAGTAAAGAGTCTATTGCTCAGCTTAGTGATAGCGCTAAGAAAAAGCTCCTGTCACACCAATGGCCAGGTAATGTAAGAGAGCTTGATAATGTTATTCAGCGCGCATTAATCTTAAGAAACGGTGACTTTATTGATGAGAGTGCCATATTCATCGAGAATTTAACCCCCAGTGCGTTTGTAAGTGCCAGCTCGGTTGCACCGCAGACATCTAATGATTTAGCGAGTCCAACAATTGCAGCAAAAGCACAACATAATGAGATGATGGATGAGCTACCTAGTTTAGATTCAGGTACTTACAAAGATGAACTTAAGGATAAGGAGCATCGCATTATTCTAGAAACGCTAACGCGTTGTCGAGGCAAACGAAAAGATGTGGCTGAAACGTTAGGTATCAGCCCAAGAACATTGCGTTATAAGTTGGCGCAAATGCGAGATTTAGGTATTGCTCTACCAGCTTAAAAGTCTATTCTGACCAACTGCAAAAGACACTCAGCCATGCTGAGTGTCTTCATGTCAAAACTCTGACATTTTAAAGTTTACTCTAAGCTTTTGAATTTTATGTGTTATTTTGTTGGCATGGTTTGTGCTTTATCTAGTTATTAGTAAAGTGCATCGTCAGAGATAATTATGAAAATTCAAAATAGTGCGTTATTCCAAGAAATGCAGTCTATGGCTCTTGAAGCTGGCCGTAGTAATTCAAGTAATGCTATTCCAACGCAAACACAACCCACTTCGTCTGCACAATTTGGTGACCTGTTAACAAATGCATTAGACACAGTTAGCAACCATCAACGAGAAGCGAAAGAAAAAGTCACAGCTTTAGAGATGGGCGACCGAAGTGTCTCGCTTGCTGAAGTGATGATTGCTTCTCAAAAATCATCCGTCGCGTTTGAGGCTACTGTTCAAGTTCGTAATAAACTTGTTGAGTCTTATAAAGAAATCATGAACATGCCTGTTTAAACTGGGTAGTGGAGAATTATTGTGGCGCAATCTAATCAATCAACCGACCTAGCATTAGCAGGCGGTGGTGCTATCAACCAAAATGATAACGACGATCAGCAAGAGCAAAAGTCTGGCTATTTAAGTGCATTAAATGGTGTTGACGTATTGCGCCAGGTTACATTAATTATCGCATTAGCTATTTGCTTAGCCATCGCTATTTTTGTCATTATCTGGGCACGTCAGCCAGATATGCGCCCGCTGGGTAAGATGCCGACGGAAGAGCTTATTCAAACACTGGACTTTTTAGACGCGCAAAAAATTGAATATGAACTTGATGGCAACCTAGTTTCAGTTGCAGAGGATGAGTATCAAAATATAAAGTTACTCATGACACGTGAAGGA